>Ga0114999_10007002_pt1 | contig 12867 bp, 11 predicted proteins | sample ArcticOcean_MG_C_3_FD_89820 | JGI IMG/M metagenome (GOLD analysis project Ga0114999, IMG submission 89820) | Marine microbial communities from western Arctic Ocean - ArcticOcean_MG_CB8_126 | ecosystem: Environmental > Aquatic > Marine > Oceanic | place: Arctic Ocean: Canada Basin | collected...
GGCTGCCGATCATCCTCCACCATTACCAGACGAAGGCGACCTACGAGATCTATCGCCGGCCCGCCGACGCCTACATGCTCGGCTACATGTCGATCGGTGAGGCTGTGCGACGAGCTGGATTGTTCGCCGCCGCCGACACACCCTTTATGATGCAGAACGTCGGTGGCCACATCACCCGCGCCATGACCTTACACATGATGGCCGCATTCCCCTCGGCAACCTTCCATCACCTGTGCGACGCTGAGACCTGGAAGACTGACGTGGTAAATGAGCGTCTTGAGCCGGTTAACGGCTTCGTGCGAGTGCCCGAGGCGCCCGGACTCGGCCTTACCCTCGACCGCGACGAGCTCGAACGACTTGAGAGTCTCGACCTGCCAAGGCCGCCCAAGTGGATCCTCAAATCGCGCTTCGACAATGGGTCCATGATGTACAACATCGCCGACCCCGACAACGCCATGTTCATGGTGCGGCCCGACAGCCGGCGGCTGATCCCGATGAGCTACGTGTCGCCGATAGAGACAGAGTACTGGGATGACGATGGGTCACCGGAGTACCGGATGATCTTTGGACGCATTGAACGGGAGGGGATGGTGCTGGAGAGAGGCTGACTGGGTAACGGCCGCGGGTGAAAGCATAATCATTGAGCAGAATTCGAACGTGATCCTGCAGGGAGGAGATAGTTAATGGCGAATCTCGAACATGTCGCGCTACTAAAAAGAGGGCCTGAGTCCTGGAATGAATGGCGCCGGGAGAATCCCGATGTCGTGCCGGATCTACGCGTGGCCCACTTACGTGGCGCGAAACTCAGCAACATCAACCTGTCTAGCGCTCTGCTTTCCATCGCCATTCTTCATAGGGCCGACCTGAGTGGGGCCAATCTGCGCGGCGCCGACCTGAGCAGCGCCAATTTGGAGAAGGTGCTGCTGGTGGGAGCCGATCTTGAGGGAGCGGATTTGAGGGGTACGAAGTTCACCGGAGGTGACCTGAGACGAGCCAACCTCAGTGGCGTCGACCTGCGCAGCGGAGTCCTCTACAACGCCAATCTAGAGGGCACCGATCTTTCCGGAGCTGACCTCGGCAGCACGCTCGTGTACGACGCGCCAAATTTGACCATAGAGCAACTGTGCAGTGCCGGCTCGTTATGGCTGACCGAGTTGAGTGAGCGTCGGAGCCTGGCTGAGCAACACTGCCCGCATCTGCTGGAACGGCCCGCAGCAGCCGACTAACTGGGGCGCGCGCGCCCGGTGGATTGCGTGTGTGGTTCTACGCCAACCAGAATGAGTACAGGCTGGCCCGGCGCAGATGAATTCGCAGCCGGATCGGCCTGTTGCCAAATGAGGTGTTGGCGCTGGCGTTGGCACTCCACCTGACTTCCCCATCGATCAGGTCCCCATCCAATGGCTGGCATTCGCTGGCCGTCCAGCCAGGCTGCGGACTCAAGGTGTCTGCATCTACTACCTCGACGACTACTTCGCCACCAGTCTCCGTTACCGCGTTTAGATGAAGGCTGCCTTGCTGCCATTCAAACGGCTTGGTGAGCAACACGCCATCGGCGGATGCATCGAGGGAGACGAACCCGTCCCTTCGCAGCCTCGCGACACATAGGATCGTCGTCGGGTCGAAGAAATCGTCGTTGTAGATCGCTGGATCAAGATCGGCGAACAGGTCGCGGTGGCCGCGATAGCGGCAGGCAAGGTAGTAGACCCATATCTCGTCGTCGCGGATTATCGGCGCACCGCAGAGAGCTACCTGGGCGTTGCCGAAATTGGCGCCGCCGTGCCAGGGCTGGACGCCGAGGAAGAGGGCGCGGTCGGCGACCCGCTCCCATGCTCGAGCATCGCGTGAAACGGCAAGCTCCACCTGGTTTAGGCCTGTGTGATTGTTCTGCGTAGGGTCGGCCCCTGAGGGGTTAAAGACCAGGGGAAAACCGACGTACAGACCCTCATAAGGCATAACCGGCAGCATGTAGAGTTGGGCAAGGTACTCCTGGCCGTCGACCACTGGGGGTGACAGGTATTCGGGATCGTCGACGATCGCCTGAACACGCCGGCGGCGATTTTCCCTGTCGATCTCGTCGGTGTGGAGGACGAGTTCTGGATCAGACCAGTGATCGAAGTCAGGGCTGGTCGAGAGAAAGGCTGATCTCCCCCACTCGGTGCGGTGCTTGACTATGGCGAGATAACGCTCGCCGATGTGGTCGTAGACCAAGGTCGAGGTGTCGTGACTGGGGATCGGAGGACCCGCCGAAACCTCCCACCGAAAACCGTCTGCAGACACGCCCGGATAGCGGTCCATGTGGTCGACATCACTGAACAGGCCTTTGTAACGCCGCCGGGGATCAGTGTCCACTTCATCACGGATCACGTGACACAGGTTGGTCTCACCGGAAGCGTAGGCGACATTGTTAGACTTGGTCCCATTCCATTCGTACAATCCGACGTCCGCCTGGTCCCAATGAACGCCATCGTCGGACGTTGCGTACAGGGTCAGGTACTCGTCCGTGTACGTGGTAAATCCTTTGTACCACCACTCCCAAAGATTCTTCTCGGGATTCCATTGCGGTACGCAGCCGCTCTGCACAGCGCGCTCCCCTCTTGAGCGTTCAGGAACCAACACGGGCGTGTTGTTGACCGGTTGATGCAGGACGCGGTTGAGTCCGGACATCGAATCTATGGCGCCGTCATCGAGAAACAGTTGTCGATGGCGCTGGGGATCGATCAATTCTTGGGACATGACAGTTCTCGCCTTCAGAGAGCTTGAGCAGTAATTCGATGTGGGGCAAGCTAATGGGTTGCTTCAGGTCCTGTAAAGTGTCACCGTCCAATGCAATGAACGCGAGAGCGGGTGCCGGCTGCTGATTGACAGACCAGAAACGGGAAAGAGGCAAATGGCACGACCAGTAGACGAGTTGTGGACCCGGGTGATCTGCAAACAACCGGAGCGGTACATAGGTTGGCCAACTATCGCACGAACGAAAACGGGTGAACTGTTGGCCGTGTTTTCAGGCGACCGCGAGGGTCACTTCTGCCCTTGGGGTAAGACTCATCTCGTGCGTAGCAACGACGACGGGGAGACCTGGAGTGCAGCGGAAATCATCCGCGATTCTCCGCTCGACGACCGCGATGCCGGCCTTATCGAGACGGCCCGGGGAACCCTTCTCGTTACCTGGTTTTCCGCCGTTGCTTTCGAGTCGAGTCCCGATTACCGCGATTATGCGGCGACCCTCACTGCCAAGGTACGGGAGCAGCACCTGGGAAACTGGGTATTGCGCTCAGCGGACGGTGGTCGCACCTGGGACGAGCCCATTCGGGTCAACGCCTCGAGCCCCCACGGCCCGGTGCAGCTGCGTGACGGCAGAATCCTCTACCTTGGCGTCGGCAAAATCGATGGCGAACGCGGCCTCGTCGCCGAAGAGTCAGTGGACGACGGCCTCACCTGGAAGGTGATCGGCAGCGTTTCGCATCCACCGGAGACGGCTCATCGGGGACTCGGCGAACCGCATCTGGTACAAGCCGCCAGTGGCAAACTCGTCGCCCTGTTTCGCGTCGGCGGCGACCACATGGACGAGCGCTTTCTCTATCAAGCCGACAGTGTTGACGGTGGCCGCACGTGGACACCCGCGCGGGTGACGCCGATGCTCGGCTTCCCACCGCACCTGACCCGTCTGCAGGACGATCGACTGCTGGTCGTGTACGGGCGACGGCTGGCTCCCTTTGGCCAGCGGGCCTGTCTTAGCAGCGACGAAGGAGCCACTTGGGATAGCGACGACGAGCGCGTGGTCCAGTCGGCGTTGGATGACGACCTGGGGTACCCGTCCGCGGTGCAGTTGGCCGATGGATCCATCGTCAGCGTCTACTATCAACTGGATAAGGCCGGCGAAAAGACTTCCCTGATCGGGACGAGATGGCGGCTGTGATAGACCCATTGGGAGCAACTTCGCAGTTGGGCTATGTTCGCGATCTTCACACAGACTTCTGACGCTCATTTAGAGAGGCTTGAATTGGAAAAAGTAGCAAAGCTCGGCTCCACCGACCTCGAAGTAAGTCGCCATGGATTTGGCGCCGCCCGTATCGGCGACGGCGTTCCCCTCGAGCAGATTGAGGAATTGTTTGATTGCCTGCTCGATGCCGGCATCACCTTCATCGATACCGCCGACTGCTACAACCAGAGTGAAGAGCTCATCCACCGTTATCTGGCAGACCGTACCGGCGAATTCGTCATAGCCACCAAATGCGGCTGTGTCGCTGGCGACGAACAGGGAGTGGAGTACTCGCGCGAGGTGATCGAGCGCAGCATTGACCGCTCGCTCAAACGCATGGGCCTCGACTGTCTCGACCTGGTCTTCCTGCACAGCTGTTCGGCCGATGTGCTGCGGGCGGGCGAAGCCACCGATGCTCTGTTGCGAGCGCGCGATGCCGGCAAGGTGCGCTACACGGGCTATAGCGGCGACGATGAGGCCGCTCTGCAGGCGATCTCGATGGGCGTCTTTGATGCGCTCCAGGTGACGTTCAACATCCTCGATCAGACCGCCCTCAGTGAGGTGTTGCCCGCCGCCGAACTCGCCGGCATGGGCGTGGTCGCCAAACGTCCGATTGCCAACGCGCGGCTGCTGCCTCCCGACTCAGCTGAGTTTCACGGCGGTCCCTATTGGGATACTGTGCGGCCGTTACTTGAGGAGGAGGGAGCGTGGGACGATCCGCTGGAATGCTCCCTGCGCTTCACGCTATCGCATCCGGTGATCACCTCAGCCATTGTCGGGACCAATAGCGCCGAACACGCGCGCGACAACGCCAAACGCGCCCAGGCACAAGCGCTGTCGCCACAGCTGATGGAAGCACTCCACAAGCTGCGACCGGAGAACCCGTAGACATGCCCATTCCACGTACCTATCCAATCATCTACAACTGGGATGGCGCTCCTCACGGTTACTCACCGACGCCACAATCGCTGGACGATTTTCTCGAAAAGGCCTACGCACCGATTGAGGGTACTCAGGTCGGGGCGCTGTTCTGGAGCTGTGGCGGCCGCGGCTCGCGTTGGCCCAGCGACGTCGTGGAGTTCATGGGCGAAGAGCGCGACCGCCCCTACCCCAGTGCCGGAGCGTACAACGGCTCGGAGAACATCCTGCAGATGTACGACCGCGGCGAGGATCCGCAAAAGGCCCTGATTGAACGGGGACACGAATTGGGTCTCGACGTCTACGCCTCGGTGCGCATGAACGACAATCATTTTGGCGGCGCCCAGGTCGCCGACCTGGGGGCACTGCTCAGGGACCATCGCGTTGAGCAGCTGCGTCACGATCACCCCGAGTGGGTACTCGGTGACCGCACCTCAGAGTGGTTTGCGTTGTCGTGGAACATGGCGGTGCCCGAAATCAGAGAGCGCCGCTTCAAACACGTCGAAGAGATCTGCCGGCGCTACGATTGGGACGGGATCGAAACCGACTGGCAGCGTCACGGCTTCCATTTTCCCGACCACGAGGGCTATCGGCTGCGCTACCTGCTCACTGACTTGCAGCGCGCCATCCGCCGCATGACCGAGGTGGTGGGAAAGGAGCGCGGCAGACCGGTTTACGTCGCGGCACGAGTGTCAGGTTCATTGGAAATGTGCCGACAGGTCGGCTACGACATTCCGACCTGGATCGAGGAGGGCCTCGTTGATATGCTGATTCCGGCCGGCAATGCGGTGACCGATGCCAGCGTCGATGTCGCCGGATTCACCAAACTGTGCGAGGGCACGGATGTCGTCGTCTACCCCGGTTTCGACAGCAATCTGCCCGATCCCTTCGTCGGCCCGGAAGAGCAGGACGAGAAGGACCGCCTGCGCACGAAAGCGATTGCCAGTCGCTACCACCGTGCTGGCGCCACCGGGATCTACATCTTCAACTGGCATGCCAATCGCGATTCAAAGAGGCCGCTATTAACGACTATCGGTTCGCCAGACACCCTGAGGGGGCAAGACAAGATCTACGCCGCCACCCATCGTTACATACAGCACACCGGCGCTTGGCGCGGAGCCTTCCGCATCGATCGGCTCTACGGCCAGGTCCCCGTCGACCTTGTCGAGACGTTGACCGGTGAGGGGCCAACGATCGTCTTGGACATCGCCGATGACTTTGCTGCCCACAAGCCCTCTGTGGTACAACTGCGGCTACGTGTGAACGAATGGTCGAACGGCGACGCCTTGGCAGTACAGTGGGATGGCGAAGACCTGGAGCCACCGCAGATCGACTATTGCAAGCTCGATGGCTCCTCTCCTCCGGGTGGGGCCTTTCTACCAATACCGCAGTTGCGGGAGATTGGCGAGGTCAGTACCGCGGTATGGCTAAGTTGGAATTTCACCGATTCAGGCGTGTCACCGGGTGAACATTCCGTGCGCGTCGCGGTGCGTGATCGCAATCCGAAGGTCGGCGCCGCCTTGAACCTTACCGACGTCGAACTCGTCGTGCGCTACTAGAACGAACCCGTTTCAGGCGTCACCTTCGGCGTCATCTAAACGGCACCACAACTATGAGGTAGGTAGATGAATCTAAATCAGATGAGGTTAATCAGGCTTTGAAAGTCACCGATATCGACATCCATCAAGTCACACTGCAGTACGATGAGGCCAGAGCCGATGAGCTCTTGCGTTATCATGACATGACCCAGCGCACGATTTACGTCGTGCATACCGACAATGGCTTAATCGGCCTCGGCGAAAGCGAGTCTACCGAAAAACAGGAAGTACTCGACCAGTACATCGGCTCCAACCCCTTCGACTGGATCGGCGACGAGACTTCCCTCGGACTGGGAACAGCGATGTACGACTTGATGGGCAAAGCCGCCGGGGTTCCGGTGTACAAGCTCTTCGGTCAGAAGTATCGATCATGGGTGCCGGTCGCGGCCTGGACCGTGAGCACTCACCCCGATCGCATGGCCCGAGCCGTCCAGGCCTTCGCCAAACAGGGTCACACGTGGATGAAGTTTCACCTGTCGCCATTCCAGAATGTGATCGATCAGACCGAAGCCATGCAGAAGGTGGCGCCCAAGGGCTTCAAGCTCCATTACGACTTTACCATGCACGGCACAGAGGATCACATGCCTGGCCTGCTGGACAAGCTGTCTGAGTACGAGATCGCCGGCTGCTTTGAAGATCCGCTGCCGGGCGAAAACATTGACGGCTACATCGAACTGCGGCAGCGCTCGCGACTACCGATCGTCTTGCACCACTTCCCGACCAGCGCGACCTACGAAGTTTATCGCCGGCCCGCGGACGCCTACATGCTGGGTCATTCGAGAATTGGCGTGGCGATGCAGAAGGCCGGACTGTTCGCCGCCAGTGAGAGCCCGTTCATGCTGCAGAACACGGGCAGCGACATCACTCGTGCCATGAACGTTCACATGATGGCCGCCTTCCCCTCGGCGAACTTCCACTTCGTCAGCGCCACCAGTGAAATCTCAAGTGAGCGCTTCGTCACGGCGCCACTGGAACCGATTAACGGCTTCATTCGCGTCCCCGAACAACCGGGTTTGGGAGTCGAGTTGGATATGAAAGAGGTAAAGCGCCTCGAACAGCTCGAGCCGATGAAAAAACCGAAGTTCATGATCGTCTGTAGGTATGACAGCGGGGCTACGCTCTACACGCGTTTTGACCCAAACAATCCGCACTTCATGGTGCGCCCGGACTGGAGCCGCATGCTGATGCCGATGAGCTTTGTGGCGCCTCTGAAAACCGAGTACTGGGATGACGACGGCTCGGCGGAGTTCAGCACCATGATGGAGCGTGTCGTGCGTGATGGAGCCGTGTTGGAAGGCAGCGATTGACGCTGACTGGCAATAAGGGCCTCCCGATAGTCCTCATCATCGACGACCCGGCTCCGCTCAACAATATCTACTGGTGGCATGCCGCCGAGGCGCAGGGCACCGAGAACCCTGTCCTGACCTCAGGCGAGGCAGTAGTCCGTGACATCCCCGTCGATTTCCTGCGCCGTTTCGTCGATGTCATCGACCGCCGTGGCATAAAGGGAAAATTCTCCGTCCTCCCCTACCCGGCCGGACTCGGAGCCATCACCGACGGCTGGCCCGGTTGTGATCAGAGCGCCCTCACCGCCTGGCTCGATCTGGTGCGCCAACGCGTTACACCCTTGATGGATATCACACCCGAAATTCTCACCCACGCCAAGACCCTCGACCTCGACAGCATGACGCTGTTGTCCCAGAACGAGCGCGAGTGGTCGCGGCACCAGACGGCCGTTACCATGACCCCGTACATCAGCTATGCTCTCGAGATCCTCAATGCTGCAGACCTGGAGGCTACCGGTGTCACCTCGCCCTGGGATTTCGGCATCGATGTCGAAGACGAGTACCGGCTTGCCATTCGCGATGCCATGCGAGAGGTAAACGGCCGCACCAAGACCTGGTACTTCCTCCATACCCAGAACAAGGGGACAACATTCGGCTCCCGCGTCGTCCACAACGACGGCGACAGCTGGCAAGTCAGTCTCTGTTCGCAGGTCGGCGACCAACTGTGGACCACCATGGACAGTCGGGAGACCGGGGTTGATTTCGTCAACGCAGCGGCAGACGCCTACCTGAGCGAAGATGGCAGCAGCGGACGATTGGCAGAATTGTACAATGCCGGCACGCCGATCATCTGGTGCACCCACTGGCAGAGCCTGTTTTCGAACGGCCGCATGACCGGCCTACGGGCGCTGGATGAAATTAGCCGCCGCATCGACACCTTATGGGGCACAACGGCAACCTGGATGAAATGCAGCGAACTGGCGGCGATCATCGCCAGCAACGACACAGGAGAGCAGATATCATGAAGCTTGGTGAGATGACCTGGCCAGAGTTGAAAGCGCTAGACAAGAGCAACATTGTACCGGTGTACCCGATCGCCTCTTTCGAGCAACACGGGCCACACCTGCCCTTCTTGACGGATACCCTGGAAACCCAGGAGATCGTCGAACGCCTCGAGCGACGGATACCACAAGACGTGGTCATTCTGCCAACGCAGTGGCTGGGGTACTCCTACCACCACACCCGCCTCGGCTGCATCACCGCCACCTCGGACACCCATATCAACCTGATGGCGGAGACCATCGGCTGCCTGATTGAGGCTGGCTTTCCAAGAGTCATGATCGTCAACGGACACGGCGGTAACGAGGCCGACATGGCCGTGACCCTGCAGAAGCTGAAAGAGAAGTACGCAGATTCACGCGTCTACGGTGTCTCGTATTGGAAAGTCGCGCAGGACCGCCTGGAGAAAATCAGGGAGGCTGGCCCCCACGGCTGGGGGCATGCGGGCGAGATGGAAACGTCCATGATGATGGTGATCCGCCCTGATCTCGTGAAAGCGGAGCGTCGCGGACTGGATGGTAGTCATCCAGAATCCGAGTACGGAGAGCAGGTGGCGCAGTTCCTGCGAATGGACGAGATGACCGAGCAAGGAGTCTATGGCGACCCGAGCTTCGGGACCGAAGAAAAAGGCCATCGCATGCTCGACGCCGCCGCGGACGCGTTAGTCGAAGTCGTTGGCGACATTCAGGGAGGCCGGCTATGAGCGCTCCGGACCTGCTGCGGGTCATCCACAGCTTCACCGACGACACTGCCGTTATTCGGATTGAGGGCCTGGCCAAGCCGGTGCGGATCCTTCACCTGACGGACACGCACCTGCGCTTTTTTGACGAACGGGACGGGGAGCGCTACGAGGGCTGCGTTGCCTATACCAAACGCATTGAAAAGGTGCATCGAGAGCGAGGTACCGAGCCTGACCCCGTGCAGCCGTTCCGCGATTCGATGAGCCAGGCGGCGACGGAAAACCTCGACCTGTTGGCCCTGACCGGTGATATCATCCACTTCCCCTCACCGGTCAACGTCGAATTCGTCTGTGAGCAGATTGCCACGCTCGGTGTGCCGGCCATGTACACCTGCGGGAATCACGATGTCCACTACACGGACGAGCCCGTTAACGATGAGATCCGGCTGACGAGATTGGCGGCGTTGCAGCCGTTGCACAACGGTGATCCGGATTGCGCCGCTCGAGAGATCGGCGGGATTCGCTTCGTCACCGTCGACAACGCGATTCCGCAGGTGTCGCGCAAACAGGTGGACTTTGTTCATGCCCAATTGGCGATGGGGCAGCCTACGGTCCTGCTCTTCCATTGGCCATTGAGCCTGCCGACGTTGCGCGATGCGGTCCTCGACGTGCTCGGATCTCCACCCATGATGGGTGATCCGGATTGGTCAGAGGAAAGCCGGGACCACTGGCAGACCACTGCGGATACGCCGGAGACGCTGGAGTTCGTGCACGCAGTGACCACGGCACGGAATGTGGTGGCCGCGTTCTGTGGCCATGTGCATTTCGCTCATGCCGACGCCATCAACACGCGCGCGGTGCAGTACGTGACAGCACCAGGGCACGACAAAGGCCGGCGCCTGGTTGAATTCAGACCGCTATAATCAGATCGTGCGGAGGCCGCGCCGGATTGCCCCAATGGCCAGTAGGATCCTCGCCACTGATGAGGACACCCTCCTCGGCCCAGCCAAATCCGCGGAACGCCCGCACATCGGTAGCGCAGTAACGTAGCGTCAGTCCGCAACGCCGTCGGGCTGAGCGATTGGCCTCGGAGCTGTGCAGCATGAGGTCGGAGTGCATGGAGATCTCACCCGCCTTCAACTCGACATCGACACACTCACCGTAGCGCTCTACATCCAACGCCGTCTGCGTGAACAGATTGTTCTCGGCTTCCTCGCTCTGGCGATAGTTGACATGACTGTGCAAATGGGAGCCGTCTACGAAGCGCATGCAGGAATTATCGGTATCGGCATCGTCAATGGCGATCCAGATCGTTACCGTCCGCGATGGCGTCAGCGGCCAGTAGCTGGCGTCCTGGTGCCAGGCGATGGTCACCGGGTCGTGAGGTTGTTTGCAGAAGAGTTGGGATGCCAAACCGACAATACCGGGCCCCAGTATGTCCTGGGCGCGGGCGACGATGCGTGGGTCCCGCATCAGGTCGTGGACGCGGCCGCTCTTGAGATGGGCCGATGAGATAGAGTAGCTGCTGCCCCCCGCGGCCATGGTTTCGGCCAACAGCCCATCGAGGTAATCTCGAATCTCGGCGATCTCCTCATCATCGAAGATCCGCAGCCCCTTGAGGTACCCGTGCGTATTGAACGATACGATCTGTTCTGGTGTTAGCGCTTGCGGATTCTGGGTCGTACTCGGGTAGAACTGGATATCCCTGTCCATCTCCCCCAGCTGCGCCAGGGTAGGGCCGGTCTTGAATGTCTGCATCGTTTAGTCGCCCACCCTCACTTTACCTTCTCCCCCATCACGGCTGGGCGCACTCCTTTAAACATTCGATCGTCGGTATCGCTGCCATTGTGCTGCGCCAGCCGCTTATAGCCATTGGCGCCCGTCATCGGCTCGAGCCCGAACAGCTGCCGCCGTATAGGCGTATTCAGTTGGCCCGAGGCCTCCAGAGCCACCGCAGCCTCCACCGTCACCCCGGGCTGCTTCTGGTAAAAGGGGCAGTACAGCGTTAGTACCGCCCAGCGATCGCGGTCGCCGGTATTGGGTAGTGTCGTGTGCCAGAGGCGGGTGTTGAAGAGGAAGGCGCTGCCGGCTTTCACTTCAGCGGCGACCATGCCCGGCATGTCCCGTTGGTCCCGAACCTTGGTGGCCTGAGACTCGCCTCCTCCCATCCCCTTGAAGTCCAGGTGGTCGGGCTCGTGGTCCCACAGATGCGAGCCGGGAACGCAGGCGGTGCAGCCGTCATCGGGACCGACATCAGTCAGGTAAACGAGGACCTTGGTATGGAGCGGCCGTCCCATGTAGCGCCAGGCTTCGTCGTTTCGGTGGTCCCGGTGCCAGTTGACGTAACCACCCTCATCCTGTGCATCTGCGGCCGTTTGCGGCTCCAGAACGCGTACCTGTATGGTCGCCGTCTGCACATCCTCACCGACCGTGGCACTGAGAAAGGGGACAAGGCGTGGATGGGTAATCAGCTCCACGCAAGCGTCGTCCTGCTCGAGCAGATGAAGGGGGTAGGTGTCGAAGTACTTTCTGCCGTGGAAGGTCTCCGAAGCATAGTACTCGCCGTTTTCCGAAACCCCTTTGCCCGCCGCTCTGCCGGCTTCCCAGTCAACTCGGGTCACCGCTTGCGCTCGGTCGAAACCGGCCTGAACACGCGCCAGCTCATCTCCCTGCAGTACGTTATCGATGACGATGAAACCGTCACGCTTATAGGCCTCAACCTGCTCTTCGAGAGGGGTTGGCGCGGTTGGCTCTTGCTTACCTGGTGTAGTCTCGGTCAGTGTCGTCATGACTTGTGATCCGTCTCCTGTCTGTTAGCTACGATGATTCAACGTCTTGGGCAAACATAAACAAATCGCTGGCCGGCATGCTTCTGTCACCCTTCGCGCAGGTACAGCACACTCATACCATAGACAATGAGGGCCGGAATGGTGAATCGCGCAGTCGTAGCGCCGCTTTGCCGCGCGTGAATGTCGTGTTCAAGCACGACGGGCTCGCGCATCTCCGGGTAGTGCCACTCGACTCGATCAACTGAAAAGCCGCCAGGGATCTCACATTCAGCCAGCAGCGGGCCGACCGGCAGCGGGATTTCGATTACCGCCTCTTCATCCTGCCGGTAGTTGATCCAGTGAATGACCACGGCGTCGACGTTGTGCGGACGCCATGCCCGTACCCGCACGAACCAGGGTGCGTCGGTAGCCAATCGGGGCTGGCCGATGAACTGTTCCAGCTCCGCGAGAAATCGCTGACCGAAGTCATCCTCTTCGAGCATGGGAAAAATCGGCATCTCTTGCGGGATACCCTTGATCGGCATCGTCTCGGGAACCCAGGGACCGTCGGGGATGTACA
>Ga0114999_10007005_pt1 | contig 12863 bp, 15 predicted proteins | sample ArcticOcean_MG_C_3_FD_89820 | JGI IMG/M metagenome (GOLD analysis project Ga0114999, IMG submission 89820) | Marine microbial communities from western Arctic Ocean - ArcticOcean_MG_CB8_126 | ecosystem: Environmental > Aquatic > Marine > Oceanic | place: Arctic Ocean: Canada Basin | collected...
AGGAGATTTAGTGGGGGTAGGAGATTTAGTGGGGGTAGGAGATTTAGTGGGAGTAAAAGTAGGAGTAGTTGGTTTAGTAAGTGTAGGATTTATTTGAGCATCAGAAATAGATAATTGGTTAGAATTTGCGCTATTAACGTTCTTATCCCCTTCTTGGGAACAAGCTAAACATATCAGAAATATAATCAATACTATTGGGAACTTATTCATCAATAAATTTTATCAGATATTTGTCTAATATTACCGCTAAACAGTGGATATAATAAGGTTGTTATACTCGATATCTTTCAAGCAGATCCATATTTAAAGAGTAGCCTAATCCTGGAGTGGTGGGTACGGTAACTAGTCCATCTTTATCAGGTTTCATAAGTGGTTGAAAAATTTCAGCTCTTAGAGGGTCTACTTCTACTGGGTAATATTCGAGCAAAGAGTGATTTTCCATGCCTGCGGCTAAATGTATTTGTATTTCTTGACAACCATGAGGAGCAATTTTTGCGCCATGGGCTTTTGCTAAGTTGGATATTTCAGCTGCCACGTCATATCCAGGGCAAATAGTAGCATCTACGTTTATGAATGATGCCCCATTTTGGTCCAATAAATTTTTAAAATGCTGGACATTATATCCATTCTCTCCTGTAGCTATATTGACTTTAGATTCTTTTGCCAATTTTGCATGCCCATCATAATCGAAGATAGGAAGAGGTTCTTCAAACCAAAAAACATTGTATTCTTCTAGTGCTTTTGCAAATGCTATAGCGGTATCAATATCTAATGCACAGTTGGCATCAACCATAAGATCTATGTCATCACCAATAGCTTTACGAGCAGCTTCTACCCTTTCCATATCCCCTTTAAATCCTGATGTAGGATCTCCAATTTTGATCTTAACTGCAGTTGCGTTCAATTCATGAACGTTATATCTAACTTCTTCCATTAGTTCAGGAATTCCTTTGCCTTCTTGGTAATAACCACCTGCGATATATGTTCTGATTCTTGGTGTGGCTCCTCCAAGTAATTGGTGAATAGATTTTCCTAATGCCTGCCCTTTGATGTCCCAGCATGCGATATTAATTGCCGCTAAAACTTGAGTGTTTATCCCTGCTGGGCCAAGTATTTTTATAAGGTCGGTACCTAATGATTGAACAATACCTTCTGTATCCATAGGATCACGGCCAATTAGAATAGGCCTGAAATAATCCACGTACCCAGGGAATAGATGCTGAGGTCTGTCGCTTGCAGTTCCTCCGTTCCATCCTGTACCAACGAGTCCTTCGTCTGTATAGACAGTTACTTTATGTATTTTTGCATTGCCATAAAAATGAGCTCCATTCCATTGTGGCTCTCGTTCATATTCAAATAACTCGCTCGTGAGGTGTGTGATTTTCATTTGAGCTTATCCTATAAATAATGTGTATAAATTTCCGTTTGGCCCTGTTACTTGCTCAGGTTTTAATGTGTCCGGATTAGTATTAAGAGCGTGCTCTGCCACTTTTAAATTAATAGGAGGTACCTGTTCAAGGCTCTTAATTTCATCCAAAGTGAAGAACTTTGCTTCACTGGTTTCAGTAGTATCTGCGGTGGGAGTTCCTCCGATGTATTCTAATAAAAATACTACATATGTACTGTTGTCGCTATTATCATCATACCTATTACGAATGCCGAGGATTGATTTTACTTTTGATTCAACTCCTGATTCTTCAAAGACTTCTCTGGTTACAGCTAATTCTATAGTTTCATCAGGCTCAACAAAGCCTCCCGGAATTTGCCAATTACCTCGCCCGCGTCTTGAAGCACGTTTTACCATTAGAAGTTTACCTTCATGGACCACGGCTCCACCTACTCCAAGGTTGTATTTACTGTTGTATTTTTCTGGTACTGGCATATTAACTCCTAAGAAGTATTATACTTTACCCAGCATATGTCGCAATGCACCCTCTAATTCGGGTAACCTAAACTCATATCCTGATTTGATTAATTTTTCATTCGATACACTAGTGTTAACAAATATAGTTTCTTTGGCCATTTGCTTGCCAAATAGAGCTATTAAGATTAATGCAGGTACTGGAAACAAACAAGGTCGTTTTAGGACTTTGCAAATCGTTTTGATAAGTCCTTTATTAGAATACATATCATTAGCAACGACATTTAGAGGCCCAACTACCTGCTCGTTATTAATACTATGTGTTACTACGCCTAATACATCCTCCATAGATATCCAAGATATCAGATTACGCCCATTACCAAGTTTTCCACCAATTCCCATTTTAGCTGGTAACACGAATTTTTTTAGAGCTCCCCCAAGAGGGCTTAACACCATTCCAAATCTTAAATTTACTACCCTTATACCCGCATCTGAAACTTTCTTAGTAGCTTTTTCCCATTCATCTACAATAATGGAGCTGTAAAGATTACCAACGGGGCTACATTCTGAACGAGGTTCGGAAGTTGTTGTACCGTATATTCCTACAGCGGATGCGCATAGAAATACTTTTGGAGTAGTCTTTAGACTTGTGATTATTTCACTTAAAAAACTGGTGGATTCAGTTCGACTTTTTAACATTTGGCTTTTTCGTTTATTCGTCCATCTACCACCGGCTAAATTTACCCCTCCAAGGTGAATGATTACATCGAATGTCTGATTGGAATCAATTGTGGTAGTGCGGTTTTCATAATCCCAGTACTCTAGGCCATCAGACTTTTCACCTTCAGATCTCAGTAACTGGGTCACTTTGTGACCTTGGGTTGTAAAGTAAGGAGTAAGAGCAGTTCCAATCAATCCAGAAGATCCAGCAATTAATATATGTAAAGGTTCATTATTTGATTTTAGAGTTTCCATGTCTATTTTCAATATGCTATGACGATAATTAAATAAAGCTGACAATTGTTTTTTAACTATTGGAGCTCCGAAGAGTTTTCCTAATATACCAAAAGGCAAAGAAAACTTTAGTACATCTTCCATTTCTGAATTAGTTGAGTCTATTTCTTTAAAGTTATGAGTATGTTCCCAAGATTTAAATGGTCCTTTTATCTGAGTGTCTCGAAAATATTGCCCTTCAACGTATTCGGGATGGGTGAGCCTCCATTTGATTCCAAAGAAAGGAAATGGAGTGGGTACTTTGATTAAGACTTCTGCTCCAGCTTTTAATTCGTCAGGTTCTTCTAGTATTTGGACAGGAGCAAAAGGTGGATTAAGTCTAGCAAATGCTCCTTTAGCAGCGTGCCAGGTAAAACAGGTAGCTGCAGATACTGGAACAGACGAAGTTTTAGTGTAGTTGATTTGTTTTCTTGTGTTCATAATCCTCTGATTTGTATATTGATTTAAGATAGTTCGTGAAATCTGTTCACGATTTTTTGTAATGTGTGGTCATCTGGATAAATGTCATTGAAAAAGGACAGATTTACCTCATCTAGGAGTCCAGCATATTTTTCATGGAATAAATCTGCAATTTCGTCGTATTCTCCGATCACTGAAAATGCATTGACCATTTCATCAGTAACCATTGCCTGTATTTCATCCCATTTCTGTTCAGTAGATAATTTATGTAATATAGGTCCCATTTCTTCAAGTCCATGTGCTTCTAGTACAGGAGCATAGGTTCGAGTAGATGAGTAAAATCCTATCCGCATTTTTAAGTTTGGCATCATTTCTGAAATAGCTATTTTGTTGGGGCCAGCAATTATAAAACCACCGCCAGTTATTTTGGTCTTGGCTTTGGGTAATTTAGTTTTCTGTTCTCCTTTTTTAACATTTGGTATTACTACCTCTTTAACATACTTTGGAGAAGTTAAAGTGTGTAACATTAGCCCATCAGACACCTCTCCTGCAACTCGGCAGTTATAACTATTTACAGCTGCTGTAAAGATTTCAGGATCGGGTAAATGAGATTTGCCAGGACTGAAAAATGGCGTCATTAACGAAAAATTGTAAAATTCACCCTGATAGTCGAGTTTTTCATCAGTTTGCCAACTATGCCAAATGGCTCTGACGCTATTTATATAATCTTTTAATTTTTTACTCGGTGATTCCCATTTGGTAGAAAATCTTCTTTCTATGTGCCCTTTTACCTGTGTTCCAAGACCCAATCTGAATCTTCCTTCAGAAAGTTCATTGATGTCTCTGGCAAGATAAGAAGTAATCATTGGAGATCTAGGAAAGGCTATTGCGACCCTTGTTTCCAATTTAACATTATTAGTAGAAGTAGCCGCAAGCGATAGAGGTATAAAGGCATCATGAGCAGTTTCATTGGAGCAGACGCCATCAAAGCCCATTGACTCAGCCCAGGTGGCTTCGTTTCTAATTTCAGCTAATTTAGCTGTATTTAACCGGTAATTGATTTTCACTTTTTACTATGCATTAAAAATGTCATCAGTTCTGGATGACATTATAAAATCATTCTGGTGAAGATTTCTTATTTTATGAGTCCACCATTCCACAGTAACTCTACCCCATTCAGTGGTAATTAGAGGGTGGTGACCTTCTTCTTCTGCTAAGGCGCCCACTTTATTTGTAAATTCTAACGAACTGACAAAATCTGAGAATTTAAATACTCTGTGCAATCTAGGTACTTCATTAACTTCTATCATTTCCCATTCAGCTATTTGAGGCAGTAATTCCTTTACTTCTTCTGGTGGGACTGAGGGAGAATCTCTTCTACAAGCTACGCATTTCTGTTCTGATAGTTTCATTACATTCACCTCTGTTTACTATGCTCTAATTATATTCTTATTGGCAGATTATCTCAAAGTATTTCTGGATGGTAATTGAGGTTACAAATCGTGCTGTTCAGAGGTGCCAAGTTCATTAATAGACCAGGAAGCAATGGCATGAATCATGGGTATAGCCGACGTTCCCGTTTTAGTCAAAGAATATTCTACTTTAGGTGGGACTTCTGCATATACTTTTCGTGAAACCATTTCATGATCTTCTAGTTCCTTGAGTTGTTTAGATAACATTTGCTGAGTGATACCAGGTAATTTTCGTTTTAGTTCCCCAAAGCGATATGTTTGTTCTGCTAAATTGAAAATAATAGGTATTTTCCACTTTCCGCCTATTATATTCATAGCCTTAGTAACAGGACACTCCATTATAGTTGATTCCATAGTATGAATTATAGCACTAGTATGTTTATAGTTTCTACTAGTAATTACATACCATCAATGGAATACCCCTAGTGTGCAAATCATACCAGCCTCAAATTAAAGGCGATAATAATGTCAAATAACTTAGAGAATACTAATTATAAAGTAAATATAAACTTGATGGAGAAAGGTCCATATTTAATTAAAGGCAGAGTGACCATAACAGATGAACAAGGTGAGAACCTGTTGGTTTCCGGCAAGGACATGGTTGCTCTTTGTCGTTGTGCTTACTCTTCAACGAAACCTTTTTGTGATGGGACTCACGAACGAGTATAAGCCGAGGTATAATGCTAATGATGGCATACGGTTTGCTCCATTAAATTAGAGAGGTGAAAGATAATGAAAGTTTTAATAAGTATGGAAATTTCACAAGGATATGAACATTGGAAGAAGGTCTTCGTGTCGCATGAAGAGGCTCGTTCTAATGCTGGAATAGAAACGATATTTTATGCCCGTGAAGCGGCGAATGAATCAAAAATTCACGCTTGCATGGAGGTAGAGTCAATGGAAGTTCTAGGTGCTTTCATGAGTATGCCAGAAAATGCAAAAATAATCGAAGAGGCTGGCCACGTGCCAGACTCTACAGTGATTACCCCTCTAGTCGATTGATAAATTGTGTGGAGCGAGATTAAGTTTTTCTCCAAGGATAAGTTTTTCCGTTTAGTAGCAGCCCTATGAAAGTGGATCTTACAAATAACTTGTAAGTCACCAGGCATATGGCTGCTGCTAGGGTTATAGCAATTATGAACTTAATTTCAGCAGGCCAAGTAAATCTGAGCATATAGAACGTTATGAAACATACTATTGGCAGATGAACTAGATAGACCCAATAAGCTGAATCAGAAATGAACCGTATTATGTTATTAGGCGAAGTTAATTTACTTTCTGCTAATCCAATTAAACCAAATGAGAACAATACTCCAGGTGCTATTTTCAATAACGTTATTGGGAATTCCCACAATTCCCATCTGGGGTCACTCCAGTCCCATCCAAATGTTAACTTAGTAACTACTATCAGACCTACGAATACGGGTATTGAAATTAGAATGTAATATTTCCAATTATTCTTTAACTTTTGAAAAAGTTTTTGGTTGCCATAGAGGCTAAATCCCAAACCGAAATATAACGCTGTAGCGATCGGATTTATGATTAATTCGGCTCCAGTATTTGCAGTCATAAATGTTACAAGAGTTATAAATAAAATAGGGACGTTACTTCTAAAAAACACACTGGAAAAAAGATCCGCAGATTTTGAAGCAGCCGATGATATGAAGCCTAATTTTAACCTGGATATCGGTACAAAAATGAAACTTGCAGCTGTAAAAATAAGAAGGTGCCAAAGGAACCAAAGGTGCCAAGGTTGTCCATCGTTAGAATAAAATAAATTTACCGTGCCGTCCTTACTAAAACCAAAAGCAAAAATCCAAGGAAGAGCCAGAGCCATTAAAGGAGTAAATATAACGAGTGGAAGAGCAATGCGAAGAGCTCTATTTGCCCACCAATGTTTCCAAGATTTACGACTAATGACTAAATGGGTAAAAAAGCCAGATACGATAAAAAAAAGAGGCATCCTCCAACTATGTATAAAAACCTGTAAAAACCAAATAACGTTTGAAGAATCTTTATCTGACGGCCAAAACCATTCTAGTCCAGGCATATAGGGCAAAGCAGCATGTATCACTATGCCTAAGAGCATGGCAAAACCACGAAGGGCATCTAACCCGTGATATCTTACAACGTCAGTTTGCATGCATAACCTTATCAAGAAATTTTGATTTCCAAGTGTGATTATGCGACCAGTTTTTTTGGATAGCAAGCTATTTTATATATATAAAACACTGTTTTCACACTTAACTATTTTTTTTTGTTTGCACCCTTGTATCCCGATGACTTTATCCGCAGTATAATTACATTAAAATTTTTGAATAGGTGAAATAATTATGCCAACTTCAATAAAATTAGGTGCGATTACAAACTCATGGAGGAACCAATTAGGAGAGTCAGATTTATCAGAACTGATTAAATTGGTATCTGACGAAGGTGCTCAACACATAGAACTGAGACAGACATGCTTAGGTACTTATGAGTCTGGAGAAGGGCTTGATTGGGAATTAAACATGGACGGCATCGCAAAAATTGTTGCAAGTTTTCCGAATTTAAAATTTAATTTAGCAGTTGCATCAACTTGTCTTACTACTAAAATCGATCCAAAAGGAAAGTTTTTTCAAGGTGCTTTAGCAGGTGCAAAATTAGTTGGGAAAGATAATCCTCATTTACGAACTGTAGATCCAAGTGCCGATGTGGCAGACTGGTCTACCCCTGAAGAAATTAGCCCAGATAGCATGCAATTGGTAGACCTAGTAAAAGAAGCTGCTAGCCAAGGAGTAGTTATATCTATAGAAAATTCAGGATTAACCATAAGCGCTATGCATGTTTTAGTTAATGCTGTGAGGGCTCAATTAAAACCAGAAGAAAAAATATATATTGGAATATGCCCTGACCCAACCAATCAACTTAGGAGACACCCTGATTCAGACCCTTTAAAGGATCTGAATGATTTAGAATTAGATATGATTAAGTTAGTGCATTATAAGCAGGCCCAATCTGGAACTGCTTTACCAATAGTTACAGATGGAGACATAGATTGTGATGAAATGGTAAATATATTAGATGCAAAAGGTTATGGAGGCATGGGTATTCTAGAAATTCCATCTGACGACAATGTTATCGATAACTTTAAAATCAGCATGAATTATCTTAAAAATATACCGAGCAGGAATTAATAAATTAGTATGGATCAGAACAGTTACACAGTATCTTTAGATTATGATAAAAGATTATACAAATATGATATTTTGGGATCAAAAGTCCATGTAAAAATGTTATCAAAGCAAAAAATATTATCTGACTCAGATAGTGAATTGATAACTACGACTTTAGATATTATTCAAGATGAAATAGAAAATGGCGCGTTCAAATGGAATTATGATCTTGAAGATATTCATATGAATATAGAAACACGCTTGACTGAATTGATAGGTGATGTTGGTGCTAAGTTACATACAGGCCGATCAAGGAATGACCAAGTTGCATTAGATCTAAGGCTTTATACCAAAGACGTAGTAAATATTATTGTGGAAAAATTACGAAGCGTTCAATTGGCATTGATTGCTCAGTGCGAGAATAATTTTGATACTATCATGCCAGGATACACGCATTTACAAAGAGCACAACCTGTATTATTTCCGCATCATTTATTAGCATATTTTAATATGTTCCAGCGAGACGTAGAGAGATTTTCTGATGCTTATAAACGAGTGAATGTATGTCCTTTAGGAAGCGGGGCTATCGCAGGGGTAACTTATGACACTGACAGGGAATGGGTGGCAAGAGAACTAGGATTTCCTTTGATTACTACAAACAGCATGGATGCTGTATCAGATCGGGATTTTGTAGCCGAATTGAATGCTGATGCAGCAATTTTGATGATGCATTTTTCTAGGTTGTCAGAAGAAATAATACTTTGGAACAGCAGAGAATTCGGATTCGTTAAACTTGATGATCAATTTGTCACAGGTAGTAGCATGATGCCGCAAAAGAAAAACCCCGATTTTGCAGAATTGGCTAGAGGTAAGACAGGAAGGGTTTTCGGAAATTTGTTTAGAATATTAACAATCCTCAAAGGACTTCCTTTGACTTACAACCGTGATTTACAGGAAGATAAAGAAGGCTTTTTTGACACTGTTGACACTGTTATTGCAACTTTAGATGTTTATATTGGAATGATTCCAGCATTACAAATTAATAGCGAAAACATGAAAAATGCTGCTTCTGAAAGTTATATGCTCGCTACAGACTTGGCTGATTTTCTAGTTAATAAAGGTGTGCCTTTTAGACTGGCTTATAACGCAGTGAAAGCTCTGTGTGAATATTGTGATAGTAATTCTATATCTCCATCTGATTTAACACTGGAGCAATTTAAAGAATATTCAGGTAAATTTGACGAAACTGCACTTAACATAACTGCTAAAAGTTCAGTTGAAGCAAGAGACAATCCTGGAGGAACTGCTCCTAATCAAGTTCGCATTGCTTTGGAAGCAGCCAAATTACAAGTGAGCTCAGCGCATGAATTGTAATCACATTCAAATAGCACCATCTTTATTGTCCGCTGATTTTACTAAATTAGGTGAACAAGTAAGATTAGCTGAAGAAGGTGGAGCTGACTTAATTCACGTTGATGTGATGGATGGCCAATTTGTTCCCAATATATCTTTTGGCCCAATAATAGTAGACGCAGTAAGAGCTTCTACTTCGCTTCCTCTTAATATTCACTTGATGATTAGTGAGCCAGACAAGTTTTTAGAAAACTTTGTGAAATCTGAAACTGATCAAATAATAGTGCATGCTGAAGCATGCTCACATTTAGATAGAACTGTTTCTCAAATCAAATCACTTGGAGCTGAAGTTGGAGTGGCTCTTAATCCTTCTACTCCATTAACTGAAATTGAAAATGTAGCGGAGATGCTGGATATAATATTGATAATGACTGTGAATCCTGGGTTTGGTGGGCAATCATTTATTCAAAGAATGGTTACAAAAATAGAACGCACTAAAAATTTTATAAAAGACAATAATTTAAACGCAATTATAGAAGTGGATGGTGGAATAAAAGCTGATAATACTGCCGTAGATTGCGTTAAGGCAGGAGCAGAAATATTAGTAGCAGGTACTGCCGTATATAATAAAGTAGACACAGTAAAAAACTCTATAGACAAATTACGGGGTTGTATAACCTAAAAAGAGTAGCTTAAGCGGAAGTTTTTTTCGTTCTAGCAGGCTTCATAGTGTTACGAAGACATCTTGTGCATATTTTCACCTTAGACGTCTTACCATCTTTTGTGACGTTCATTTTGTGCACATTTGCATAGAATCTAGTTTTAGTGTGTCTCATAGAATGGCTGACGTTGTTACCTGCCATTCCTGATTTTAAACATATTTCACATCTCATAATAGATAAGACTATCACAGGCAACTAAACCTGACAAGAACAATTAGCATTGAACTGAGTCTGTATAGATATGTTTTATGGTACTATCTCATTATAGATGGTGGTTCGTAAGGATGTAGGAGGTTAGTTATGCAAGCTAATATACCAGATCAAGCAGAAGTATTAAGTTATTTTGATAAGCTTAGTAACTGGGGTAAATGGGGAAAAGATGACCAACTAGGATGCCCTAATTACATAGATAAAGAAAAGACTCTAAGTGCTATTTCGATGGTTAAAGAAGGTGTCACCGTCTCATTAGCAAGAACCGTTATATTTGAGGCAAGTTTAGATGCGCCGAATCCTCCTGTTCACTTTATGGTTGAAAGCGGAGAGGGATGGGCATCAGGTGACAAAGTAAGTGCTCGGCCAAGCGCTGCAGCGACTGATTATTTCGGCATGATATTCCATGGGCAAACCGTAACCCATGTTGACAGTTTGGCTCACTTTTTCTGGGAAGGTAAAGCATATAATGGATTTCCGGCTCATCTTGTGTCCACTTCGCTTGGAGCTACTATACATTCCGTTGAAGAGGCGAAGAATGGCTTTATGACCAAAGGTATTCTTGTTGATATACCATACGTAAAAGGGATTGATTGGGTAGAAAGAGGAGAAGGTGTTACTAAAGAAGATATCCTTCTTGCCGAGAAGAAATGTGGATTTAAAATTGAGACCGGAGACGTTCTCTTAGTGAGGACTGGTCAGCTTAAAAGACGAAATGAAAATGGGCCGATAGATCCAAGAGTGGAAGGATCGACCGCGTGTCAAGCCGGAGTCTTACCTCTGTTGCATGAGAGGCAAATAGCTATGTTAGGTTCTGATACCGGTAACGATGTAAGCCCTCAGCAATATACGAATCCTAAACTTACAAATCCCATTCATCAAGTGGGAATTGTAGCTATGGGTATGTGGATATTAGACAACGCAAATTTAGAAGATTTATCAATTGAATGCCAGAAACGGAATCAATGGGAATTTATGTTTTCAACAAGCCCTTTGAGGCTTAAAAATACTACAGGCTCACCTGTAAACCCAATAGCGGTTTTTTAAAAAATTAAATTAGAAGGAGTTACTTATGATTAGCGACGAAATAGTAGGGAGTGGCAAATATACCTATAAACCAGAATATGACTGGGCTAAATTACCAGACGGTTGGTCAATGCCGGCAGCTGCTGTATTTGGAGATTCAAATGACAATGTGTACTGCTTTAATAGAGATCCTGATCATAGGATTATGATTTTTGACAAAGGCGGCAACTACAAAAACTCGTGGGGAGGTCCCGAATTCACTTTCCCTCATGCAATTTGGTTAGACGATGAAGATAACTTATGGCTAACTGATAGAGATAATTGTCAGATTTATAAATACAGCAAAGATGGCGAATTATTAATGACCATAGGTGAGAAAGGATATAGATCCGATACAGGAGCTGATAATACTAAATTCGACTCTAACTCTTGGGTGAATGTCACTCATGCGGGAGAGCCTTTCAACATGCCCTCAGGAATCATGAAGAATGCTGACGGCGAGATTTTTATAAGTGATGGATATGCCAACTGCCGGGTGCATGCCTTCTCTGGAGCAGGAGAATTAAAGTATTCATGGGGAGCCCCTGGATCAGGACCTGGAGAATTCCATCTGCCTCATGGTGTTTGGATAGATAGAAAGGGACGAGTTTTAATTGCTGATAGGGAAAATAACCGCATTCAAGTTTTTGATCAGTCAGGTAAATTCTTGAGCGAATGGCCGACAGAATTAATTGGCGCTGCAGTTATATATATAGATGATGAAGATATAGCTTATGTCTGTGAACATAATTCGGGCCAAATTAGCGTCTTAACCTCTGATGGCGAATTACTTGCTAGATGGGGAGATATGACTAATAAGTCATGTCACGGTATTTGGGCTGATTCTAATAAAGATTTATATGTGGTTATGCCATTTGAAGGGAGTACAGGTAGAACCGTGGTTAAATACCATAGACAATAATCCGATTAGTTTATAAAATATGTAACCTCGTGGGGGTGTAGCTCAGCTGGTAGAGCGCTTCGATGGCATCGAAGAGGTCAGGGGTTCGAGTCCCCTCTCCTCCACCATGGTAATTCTGGTAATTTCTAGATAGGGAATTACCTTTTATGTCTTCTCCCCCCGTTTTTTCACTTTTATAAATCGGCTGAGTGTTTACAAAAATGTTTACAAGCTCATCATAACGTTCTTTTAAATCGCCCCTCCAGGGCCTTTTGTTATTGAGTAATAAGCTAAGGTACGCGGGGGATATTCCTAGTATCTTTGCTATCTTTCTTAATGACATATTCTGTACTCATAAAGCACCTCTTTTTCTAATTGAGGTACTTCCTTTTTTAATATGGGTTTCTTTAAGAAGTCCTCATATTATTATACTCAAAAAATCGGAAAATTCGTGGAAATCGAGGTTAATTGACACTGTCGATTCTGCAATTATGCATAATCATATCCCAAGTCCCAAATATTCCGTTATTCACCCTTATGGCACCTGATACAGTTATCCTCTGCCCAATCTCAAGTCCTAAGACTAGCTTCACCTGGTCTCCGGAGAAATAACAGCGGCAACCACTAGAATGGTATTCAGGAGGAGTAAGATAAATGGTGTTTTGGTCAATTCCAGAGATTGTATTGGCGAAAACCTGGTGAGTACCATTG
>Ga0114999_10007008_pt1 | contig 12861 bp, 8 predicted proteins | sample ArcticOcean_MG_C_3_FD_89820 | JGI IMG/M metagenome (GOLD analysis project Ga0114999, IMG submission 89820) | Marine microbial communities from western Arctic Ocean - ArcticOcean_MG_CB8_126 | ecosystem: Environmental > Aquatic > Marine > Oceanic | place: Arctic Ocean: Canada Basin | collected...
AATATTATAAATAGTTAAAAGTTTCGGAAAGGGTATAAATTAATGGCATATCAAGCAATTGGATTAGGGGCTGTTGCTGACGATGGCACAGGAGATAATCTTAGAGATGGTGCTGATAAAGTTAATGATAACTTTGTTGAACTATATACTCTTTTAGGTAATGCCACCGCTCTTAGTAGCGGTATAAGTTCAACTGCTACAGTTGTTACGCTTACAAGTCCTGTTATTACAGGTCCGACAATATCTGGTGTGATTGGGGGTACGCAAACATCTGCAACTATTACAACCTTAACATCGACCACAATAAACGGCCTTTCAAGTCTTGCTGTAGGCACTCTTGCACTTGCTGCTGGGTCTATTACAGATAGTTCTGGTGCAATTGATTTTGGTAATGAGAATCTTGTAACGACAGGAACATTTGGTGCTGGTACAACCACACTGGGTGATTTAACTGTAGGAACTATAACATCAACAGGTGCGACTATTGTTCTTGAAGGTGCGACAGATGATGCATATGAAACGACACTCACCGTAACGGACCCAACAGCTGACCGGACGATCACCTTTCCTAATATTACTGGAACTGTTGTAACAACGGGCGATACTAATACGGTTTCGGGAACAATGATTTCACCAGACACTGTTGCAGAAGCAAATATGGCAGATGACGCAATTGGTGCCGCTCAATTAAAAACCCTAGTTACATTATTAATTAAAAATTCTAGCGGAACAACACTTAAAACTCTTTATGCCGCTGGCGCATAAATAGAACGAGGAAAAAAATCATGACAGCAATCATAACAGAAAAATTCAGGCAACATAATGCCGGTCAGTTTTATGAATCATTTACTGAAGCTTCGGCAAGTACATATTACCTTTTTATAGGTAAGGCTACATCATTTACTACTGGAACAACAGGTGGTTCAGATACATCTCCTCCTACGCCAACTGATGGCCCCGGCGAAGAGTTCTATGTTTGGGATGATATGATTGCTGGTAAAAAAATTACTTCTTCCTTTATTAGTTATGCGATTCCTCGGCGTAACTGGGCAAATGGAGATACTTATGACCAGTATGATCATAATGTAAATTCTTCTAATACAGCAACCTCTGGAGCAACAAACATTTATGATTCCACATTTTATTTCTTGACCACAGATTTCAGAGTTTATAAGGTTCTTGATAATAATGGTGGAACCGCCTATAGTGGTTCTGCACCAACTTCTGAATCAACATCACCATTTGAGTTGGGTGGATATGTACTACAATACATATATTCACTTAGTACTTCAGAAGTAGATAAATATCTTAGTACAGATTTTATACCCATATCAACCGATAGCACCGTAAGTGCTGCAGCAGCTGACGGTAAAATTTCCTCTCTCAAAATCACAGCTGGTTCCAGTTATACCAACGGAACATATTATGCAGCTGTTTATGGTGATGGAACAAGTGCCGGAACTTCTTCTGGCGCCATTATAAGAATAACTGTTGCCAGTAATTCAATCACATCATTTGGTTTAACATCTGGAACAGACACTACAATTCATGATGGGGGCGCGGGATATACTTATGGAACGGTTAATCTGGCCTCTGGTTACACATTTTCTGATGCAGCATTAACAACTGCTTCAGCAATCGGAGGTTCTGGTGGTTCTGTGGATATTGTCATCAGTCCTAAAGGTGGCCATGGGTCAGATGCTGTTAAAGAACTCGGCGGTCATTATGTTTTGATGAATGCTACTCTAGCTCAGGCTGAGGGAGATGATATAACAACTGCTAATGATTTTCGCAGAGTTGGTTTGGTAACTGATCCGTATGATTATGGAACAACTACTGTTGCTACAGCATCAACTTTCAGACAGACATATGCCTTAAAGTTAACTTCGACCAGTGGAACATTTGATGTTGATGAGAAAATATCACAACTAACTACAGCGGCGATTGGCAAGGTGGTGGATTGGGATAGCAGTAATAATATTCTATATTATCAACAAGAAAGGTTTGGCGACTATGGTACAAATGGAACAACCGGCGCCTATGTTGCTTTTAGTGGTGCTTATAAGGTGACAGGATCAACATCTAATGCGTTTGGAACGCCGGATGCCGGTGCTGATACTGCTGTAACTCTGGCGGGTGGTAATACAATAACCTTTACTGATGGATATGCGAACCCAGAATTAGCATTTGATAGCGGTAACATTATCTATATTGAAAATCGTAAACCTATTAGTAGAGCATCTGACCAAACAGAAGATATCAAATTGATCATAGAATTCTAAGTAGGGAGTTTATAGTCTATGCCTTTTAAAACAAATTTAAATGTAACGCCATATCATGATGATTATAGTCCATCAGACAATTTTCAGCAAGTTTTGGCCAGACCAGCATTTGCAATTCAAGCTCGCGAACTAACTCAACTACAAAGTATTCTCAGAAATCATAGTGAGAAAATTGGGGATTTTGTTTTTCAAGAAGGTAGTGTGGTTATACCGGGCAGTCTGTCAATTTTAAGACGATTTTCTTTTATTAAACTTGACAACGCATATGGTGGGGAAACAATAGATGTTACTCAATATCTTGACACTACAATAACAGGAACAACCAGCGGCGTTTCTGCTGTGGTGGTACATGTAGAAGCTTCTACATCAACCGATCAAGCAACACTTTATGTTCGTTACTCAAAATCAGGCACAGATAAATCAACAGATGCAACATCATCTACTGTGATATTTGCTGATGGTGAAACTTTTTCATCTGCCGCCGGCGTGACTCATGGAACCACTTCATATTCCGTTGATGTTGTTTCTGCAAAAGTTTATGATACAAGCCCAACAGGATTTGGTCTTGCTGCTCATATGTCTCCGGGCGTTTATTATCTTCGTGGTGGGTTTGTAGAAGTTGATGAAGAAACTATACTTATTTCTAAATATATAAATGGGTCAACAGTAAATGCCAGAGTTGGGTTTACTGTCACCGAAACTCTTGTAACGCCGGAGGCAGATACATCTCTTTTAGATAATGCAACTGGAACATCAAATTTTGCAGCAAAGGGAGCTCATCGTCTTAAAGTTACCGCAGCTTTAACTAAACTTGATTCCGGTTCTACTGCTGATTCTGATTTTATAGAATTGATGGAAATAAAGGGGGGTCGAGCTACCTCTGTTATGAACAGAACACAACTTGGAACAATTCTGGATACGTTAGCCAGACGAACTTATGATGAATCTGGCGATTATACTGTCCGTCCCTTCATGTTTGAATCAAAAGAATCTGTAACTCTGAATGAAAACATTGGTGTGTATGATTCAGGTGCAACAACTGATGATGGTAATATCGCTTCCACTAGTCTTTTATCATTACAGGTTTCGCCGGGTAAAGCTTATATTAGAGGTAATGAAATTGAGAAAACTACCAGTACCTTTATTGATATACCTAAAGCTAGAGATTTCAACACAATAAATGCTGGCATTATTACATATGATGTTGGGAATTTTCTTAACATAACAAATGTATATGGAACGCCTGATATTTCTTTCATAAGTGGCGAAACAACCCCATATAAACAAATTTCTATCTATGACACAGAAACATCTACAAGAGGTTCTGCTTCAGGAACAAGAATTGGTATTGCCCGAGCAAGAACAATGGAATATTCAAGTGGCACAGCGGGTGCTACTTCTTCTGCTTATAAATTGTATTTATTTGATTTCCGGCCATTTACATTTCTAACTTTGGATGGAACGCCTTCGCCAACATTAGAAGCTAATCATAGCAATGGTGGTGTTCAAGTTAAGGGTGTTACTTCTGGTGCCACAGGTTGGGTGTTTGCTGATGGAACATCGGCCGGAACAGTTATTTTAACCAATGTTTCTGGCAGATTTACCACTGGTGAGAAAATTACTGCATCAGATTCATCTGAATCAGATCAGATCGTAGAGACTTCTGGTAATGTAGACATCACCATTGATACCATTGTGACTAAAAATGTTTCTGAGGCTCGTCAAGTTCATATGACGGATGATGATTCCGGTGAACATTTCACTGCTGATATTGTCTTGGATTCAGTTGCAACAACGGAATCTTTTATCCTATTAGATGCAACAGATTCTAATGGAGCAAATGCTGAAGACAATATTATTGCAGAGGTTGATAAAATTCCTTTGGGACTCAATCGTGGCGCAACAGGCGGGACAGGTTCAAGTCTAAAACAATCACAGTTAAAATTATCTGAAAAAAATATTGGCTTATTTAAATTAAACAAAGATACTGTTAAAACTCTTTTAACAACTACTAATTCTGGTGCAAGTGATACTTCATATTATCTTAGGAGACAGTTTGTTACAACTACAAACAGCGTTGGAGTTATAACCCTAAGCGCGGGAGCAAATGAGGTTTTTGTATCTCATTCTGAAGTAGACTATACCGTTTCAATATTAACTGCCGGTTCTGGAGGAACAGGTAATCAGGGTGACATTGTTAGTTTCTCTACTGGATTTTCTGGTGGGGGATCATCTACTATTACAGTCACCAATAATGCAGTATTTGGTAATGGTGCCAAGATAAAAGTTATTGCAACCATATTAAAATCATCTGCATCTGCCAAAGCAAAAACTGTTAAGTTAATGAAGCAATGTAAGGTCGTATCGGGAACAACAGATGCATATGGAACGCGACCAACGGATAAAACTATTTCTCTAGGTCGAGCAGATGTTTTTGAGTTTGCTGCGGTATTGGATTCGGAGGATACAGGAACCGATGCAGCTGCACCAACATTAACAATTGGAACAATTAGTGGTAATTTTACTAAAGGCGAGAAAATTACTGGTTCGGTTTCTGGTGCTGCGGGTTCTATTATTACTACATCTTCACCGATATCTTATGTTCTCAAAAGAGGAACAACAACCCAGTTTGCTGCATCAGATATAATTACAGGAGAATCCAGTGGAGCGACTTCTACCGTTTCTGCTGTGACGGCCGGAAGTACTAATATCACAAATAGATATGAACTGGATACTGGCCAAAGAGATAACTATTATGATATTTCTAGACTAGTAAGAAAGCCGGCGGTTGGACTTCCGCTGGGCAGACTTTTAATCATATATCATTATATGGAACACGGTACTGGCGACTTCTTTACAGTGGATTCATATACTGATGTAGCAAATCAAATGACATATGAAGATATTCCAACATATACTGCAACGAAGGTTGATCCTGATGCGCCGAAACCAAGCGGATTTTATAAATTACAAGATTGTTTTGATATCAGGCCTCGAGCAGAAGATATAGCCGGCGCAGCTGCTAACATAGAAACCGTTGATGAAATTACTGGTAATTCTTTTGATTTTTATAATAGGCAGTTTGATGGAACCGGCTCTTCCTTGATTGATTTTATAAAACCAGGCTCATTTATTCAGAGTGATTTTGAATATTATCTTCCATATAGAGGAATACTTTATTTAGAAAAGAGTGGGAAGATTAAATTTAAACAGGGATATTCAGATGAATCTCCACAGATGCCTTCTGTCAAAGATGATGTGATGCAACTTGCAGAAATGGATATCCCAGCATATACCTTCAAACCTAAAGATGTAATAGTATCAAGAGTTAAAAATAGACGATATACTATGAAAGATATTGGTAAGTTGGATCAACGAATTCAACATGTAGAGTATTATACTGCATTGAATATGCTTGAAAGGGACGCTGAAAGTTTTGAAATTCAAGATGCTAATGGACTGAATAGATTTAAATCTGGATTTATTGTTGATGATTTTTCCGGCCATAGGGTTGGTGATGCTTTACATAAAGATTATAAAAATAGTATAGACATGCAAATGCATGAGCTGCGACCTCCTGCTGTCCCTAAAGGAATCGGCCTTATTGAATCAGTATCTACGACTAGCCTTCGGACCTCAGCGGGATATCAAAAAACTGGCGATCTTATTACTCTTCCATATGAGGAAGTTGTTTTTCAAGAACAACCATATTCATCAAGAGTTGAACGAGTAACGCCTGTGTTAATTTCTAATTGGGTGGGATCAATTGATCTTGATCCTGCTGGTGATGAGTGGTTTGAAACAGAAGTAGCACCTGATCTTATTATTAATGTAGAAGGAAACTTTGATACTTTCACATCAGAAAATAAGGATGCCATTGGGACTGTTTGGAATGCATGGCAAACAGTTTGGAGTGGCATCACCGGCGCATCGACAACAAGGACGGGCGGTGGAACAAGAACTGTGACAACATCCAGAACTGATTTACAAAGAACCGGAATTCAAACAGATGTTGTAGCCCAAATTGATTTGGAATCTCAAGGAACAAAAGTAATTCAACGGGCATTTATTCCGTTTGTTCGCGCTAGAAATGTTACTTTTACTGGAACAAATTTTTATCCCAATATAAGACTTTATGCGTTCTTTGATAAACAGAATGTTAATGCTTATGTTACACCAACTAGTGGATTTACCACAGATGCAGCTGATGTAAGTGGCGTTCCAGCAGCTGCAACGCCTTTGATTACATCTGCTTCTGGAGGAATTAGCGGCATATTATCTATTCCTGATCCTAAAATTGCGGGTAATCTCAAGTTTAGAACAGGTGAAGTTGAATTTAGACTTACTTCCAGTTCTACTGATGTTCGGACTAAAGACCCCGAAACGGCTGGTAATACTAATTATATGGCTGTCGGTATTTTAGAAACAGAACAAGAAACAATTATCGCTACAAGAAACGCAACTCTACAACAAACATCTGTCACGGGAAGTACCAGCGTTCAAACGGCTTCAGTTACGAACGCCTTCGCGCCGGCGGAAGACACGAATGACGGTTTCGACGGTGGGAACGGTTCCGAGAATGACCCGTTGGCTCAAACATTCATTGTAGGCCCAGGCGCTAGTGCAACTGAACAAAACTTCAGCACTGGTAGATTTATAACTTCTGTTGATATTTTCTTTTCGCACAAGGATAGCACACTTCCCGTGGCGCTGGAGGTGCGTAATGTTGTTTCTGGATTTCCCGGGCCCAAAATTCTACCCTTTGGTAGAATTGTTAAAACGCCATCTGAAATTTCAACATCGTTAGATGCCACAACCGCAACTACCTTTACATTCAGTTCGCCAATTTATTTACAACACGAAACTGAATATTGTTTCGCACTTTTATCTAATACACCAGAATATAAAGTGTGGATTTCAAGAATGGGCGAAACCGAAATCGGTGGGACCAGAACAATATCTGAACAACCACATATCGGTGTATTGTTTAAAGGTCACAACAATAGAACTTGGGCCCCATCACTAACCGAAGACTTAAAGTTTATAATTAGAGCTGCTACATTTGATACTGGTAGTAGTGGTGTTGTAACTTTAAATAATGACGATGTTCCATCAAGGACGTTGGACGAACATCCATTAGTATTTACAAGTGGTTCTACTGCTTTGTTTGTTAATCATAAAAATCATCAAATGTATTCTGCCAGCAATAACGTCACAATATCAGGCTTTGTTTCTGGTGCTGAGACAACACTGGCTGCTGCATTAGATACAACTTCAACATCTCTGACATTAGCATCAGGAACAGACTTTGATGATACTACTGGAAAATATGCATATGATTCCAGTAGCCAGTGGTGGATTAAAATTGGTGATGAGATTATGAAATATACAACGGTTAGTGGAACGGCGGTTTCCAGTGTCACTCGAGCCCAAAGTAGCACTAGTGCAGTTGCTCATACAAGTGGTACTAAAGTGGAACTTTATATATTACACAAAGTTCCGATTACAGAAATTAATAAAACACATACAGCGATTGCGAATATTAACATCGACTCCTATACTGTTTCCTTAACCAGTGCTCCGACTATCTCGGGCGGGACGGATACGGCTACAAATGGTGGTGTTGTTGTGAAGGCAACTGAAAATGCTAGTTATGATACGGGTATGTCGGTGGTATCTACATTAGAAGTTCCACCAACTTCCATAACAGCAAAAATACGGCCGATGACATCCACAAGTCCATCTGGAAGTCAATCTTCCTTTACTACAACAACTTCCGCCAATGCAATTTCTATAAATCTGAATGATAATAAGGATTATGATACTCCATACATGATTGCATCAACAATTAATGAGACTAATGAAAATGCTGGTAATAAATCTTTGATATTAGAATGTACTCTTTCTTCAGATAATAGTGATGTGTCACCTGTTATTGATACCGGCCGAATGAGTTTCATTGCGGTTGGTAATAAACTGAATAATATTGATTCCTCTTCTGATGTATATCCCGCTGGTGATTATATACCATCAACTAATCCTGATGGCGATAACAATGCTGCGATTTATCTAACCAAGAAAGTAACGCTTGAAAATGCTGCGACAGCACTGAAAGTATTCTTTGCTGGGCATCGGCATTCAACATCAGAAATTAAGGCCTATTATAAGATTTTAAGAACTGATGATGCATCAGAGTTTGATGATTTGAGTTATGTGGGTTTTAACACTAACGGTTCTCCAGATAATACAACAATTTCATCTACCACAAAGGACAATTTCCAACAATATGTATATACTGCTGGCGTTACTGATGATGGTATCGGAACACCTTTGGATGAATTTATCTCTTTCCAGATAAAAATTGTGATGCAAGGCACGAATACAGCAGAACCGCCCAGAATTAAGGAACTCCGATGTATAGCGCTGGCGATATAAGATGACAAATTATATAGAAGTGGAAAACAACAAAAACTTAGCAAGAGAAATAAGTTCTCATGCTATTATCAACAGAAATCGTGGCGCTTATGATCTTGCAAAGAAAAGAGCTGTTGATGCTCAACGACAAAGAGATGAAATAAGGAACACCACAAGAGAGATAAATACTCTAAAGTCAGAGATGCATGAAATTAAGAATCTTCTGATAGAATTGGTAGAGAAATAATAATGGCCATTACAGCATCAACAATTTCAAGTAACCAAACTCTTGAAGAGTTTAGATTGGAGTTTAATAAACTTCGTTCTGATGTAAACACTCTTGAGGCAAATCCAACTTATGGAACCAGCATAATATTTGAGGGCGCCACTACTGATGCTTACGAAACGACACTGGCTGTTACCGATCCTACTGCTGATCGTACCATTACACTTCCAAATCTAAGTGGTACTGTAACTATTGATGGTAATCCGCCTTCAGCTGATGGTGCAGCTCTTGGTACTGTTGCATTAGAATGGTCTGATTTTTATCTTGCTGATGAAGGCATCATATATTTTGGTGATGATCAAGATGTTACTCTTACACATGTTGCTGACACAGGCGTTCTTTTAAACAGCACACGAAAAATACAATTCAATGACGCTTCACAATTTATACACGGTTCTAGTGCAACTGCATTAACATTAGGTGCAACAGACAAGATTGATTTAACGGCGGCGTATGTGGGGTTGCAAAATGGCGCTACTGGGCCTGGTGAATTAAGATTCTACGAAGATACAGACCTTGGTTCTCACTATACAGGATTCAAGGCGGGTAATGCTTCTTCAAGTATATCATATGTTTTACCACTTACTGATGGTTCAGATGGACATGCATTAAAAACAGACGGCTCTGGAACACTAACATGGGGAGCAGTAGCGGCAAACACACCTAGTTCTGCTGATGGACAAGCACTAGGTTCTACTTCACTTGAATGGTCAGACTTATTCTTGGCAGATGCCAGTATCATATATTTTGGTGAAAATCAAGATGTTACTCTTACACATGTTCATGATACAGGATTGTTACTTAACAGTACAATGGCAATCCAGTTTAATGATGCCAGCCAATATATCAATGCTCCGAGTGCGACTGTCCTAGACATTAATGCTACAGATGAAGTAGAAGTTAATGCAACCCTTATGGATGTTAATGCGAACCTAGATGTTTCTGGAACGGCTGTTGTTTCATCAACCACTGCTTCTACAAGTTCCACTACGGGTGCATTAACAGTGGCCGGCGGTGCTGGTATTGCTGCTGACCTTTCTGTGGGCGATGATATCTTTATGTTATCTGATGGTGCTCAGATTGCTTGGGGCGCAGATAGTGACGGGAATGCCGTAATCGGTATAGATGAAGCTGATGCAATTACAATTGAAAGTGGAGGTACAGATGGTGCCGGCACCCATGCTGGTTATGGTATTGTTTTAAATGGTACAGATGGCAGTTCCACAAATGCAAATAGCGCAATTCTTTATCAGCATCAGGATATTCGTTTAACGACGCCAGAATATGCACCTCTTGTTCGTAAAGGTGAAGGTACATTCATTACATTAGAAACAGGATCGGCTGGTGGACCTCATATCATTGATGAAACTGACGGCGATAATATCATTGGTGAAGATGAGGTATTCCTTCACTCAGGTATGCAAAGAAATGTCATAAATATTATCGGATCAGATGGAAAAATTAAAAATTCTGTAGCAGGATTTGCTCAAGGAGCTATTTAATATGGCGGCCAGAAAATTATTATATTACGATAGTGGTGACTTAAAAGAAATGACTTCTGCTGAAATGGTTGAAGTGCAAAAGAGGATGATCTATGCTTATGGCGTAAGTCCTACTGCTGTTATAACACAAGTAAGTGGTAGCGGCGCTCTTGTAGCTGCAATGTCAGATACCAGATTAAAAGCTGGTGCTACATCACAATCTTCTACTGCTTTTGTTGCAGAGGGTTCAACAGCAGAACCAGGCACAGTTACCGTATCATATGACAAAATAAATTTGGCATACACTGCTACAGGAAGCATTAGTAACACCGCTGACAACGGAACAACTTTCCCAATATATTATGACAGTGACACAGGAAATGTTGCGGCTATGTCATTGGCCGATTTAAAAGATACTCTTCTTCACGATGCAATTGATCTTATGATTTCTGGTACAGAGAGTGCAAGTACGGCAGGAACATATACAATAACTAATTCATCTACTGCTGCAACAAATTACACGAATGTTTCTACCACTGCTGTTTTTGTTAACACAATAGCAGATACAAGTGCATATTCTGCTGCTGGTATTCCAGAAACACTTGATCAACCAAGTACCGTAACAAGTTTTTATCTGCACCGGAGAGATGCATCTGCTAATACTCCCAGCAGAATGCCAATTGTAGTAGCAGGCAGTAATGATCTACAGGAAATGTCTACTGCTACCATTGATGACATTTTGGGAGATTGGTTGAGATTTACGGCAGCCCATTCTGCGGATGGATATAAAATTTCATATGATGCAGCAACGTCTGGTGGGAATACCAGAGGAACGGCGATGGTTGATACTAAATTAAATGGTAGTGGGAATTATCAAACTTTACAAGTGAGTGATGATTACCGATCTCAAGAATTTCCAAATGGTACTGCTGTTACAGTAACCACTTATAATTTGCGTATAAATAAAGGATAGGAGTAAGATATGGCTGAAATTGGAGAACCTTTTGCTTTTTGTGGTCGCATTGTAGAGGCATATTATAGTAATCCAGAACTGGATACTGTTGCTATTATGTGGAGCGATGGTGAAAAGAATCGTGAGTATTACGTTGTAGTAGATGAGGAAGATGACCAATTTAAGGCTCTTTTGAAAGAATTTGACTACGACAGCATTGATGAATGTACTCGCAAAAAACATGAAATTCATCGTCAACAGTTCAGAGATGCTTTTAATAATTATGCTCGAGAAAATGATTTGTATACCCAGCAAGAAGAACATCAAGCTTCTCTTGATATTCTTTTTGATTTTGATCCTGAAAATGATAAACATAAAGAAGGATTGTTTAAATTAAAACTTAAAATATTTGATCAAGATGTAGTACAAAAAAGTAAAGCGACTAAAAAGAAAACTAGTATTAGAAAATCAGAAACTCCTTTAGAAGCTATTGTAGTGTATAAATCTTTTCTAAAATAATACCTTATATGTATAGAGAACTAAGTGAATGATAGAAAATACTATATTATGTGTTAAGTGGGGCGACAAATACAATCGAAGCTATGTTGAAAAATTAAAAGAACAAGTAGAGACAAATTGTTCTATACCTGTTAATTTTTATTGCTTAACCGACAATCCAACCGAATCTTATGACATAGAACTTCCTACTCATTGGGACGAATACTACAATCCTGATACGAATAGGTTTTGGGCTTATCGTAAATTCTATATGTTTAATATAGCTAAAAACTTTCCTGCTGTTACAGGCAAGAAATTTCTTTTTCTTGATTTAGATGTTTTAATCCACCAAGATTTAAAATATTTTTTTGATCTTCCTATGAACAAGCCTTGGATTGTTAGAGGATGGTGGAATAATATTGAAAATTGTAGAAAGAATTTTGGTCAAATAAAATCTACACCGCTTAATTCTTCTGTTATTCTTTGGAATGTCGGACAAATGAGAAAAATATATAATCATATTAACGAAAATAAAGAGGTTATATTTTTTACATATCCAACTATAGATAATTATCTTAATCATTTTTGGTATGATATATGGGAGGAGAATGAAGGCTTTTTACAAGGATTTCCAGAGGGAGCTGTATATTCGTGGTACAAGGGCAATATATTTGGTAAGGATATGGCACGAAAAATACTTAGGCCGGAGCATAAGATATGTCTGTTTAATAATAGTACTGCTGATGACGGTGATGTAAATGAAATAAAAGAGTTATGGTAGAGTATTTAAAATTTACACCAGAAATATCTAATAATTGGTCTAGAACTTGGCATCAAACACAAAAACAAAGACCTTGGGCTTTTAAAAGACTTTTAGATGCTAGTACAGAATCACAGATGGAAAGTAAATTGTGGTTAACTACAGAACTTATAAATGCAGATATAAAA
>Ga0114999_10007012_pt1 | contig 12859 bp, 12 predicted proteins | sample ArcticOcean_MG_C_3_FD_89820 | JGI IMG/M metagenome (GOLD analysis project Ga0114999, IMG submission 89820) | Marine microbial communities from western Arctic Ocean - ArcticOcean_MG_CB8_126 | ecosystem: Environmental > Aquatic > Marine > Oceanic | place: Arctic Ocean: Canada Basin | collected...
GCTGAAACAGTACAATCACATCCGCCCGCATCAGGCTCTGAACATGCGTCCACCGGTGCCCGAGACTCTATCAGGAAGTGGTACATAGAACGGGGGCTTTACACCGACGCGCGCATCGAGTTCCAGGGCGTCGATCCAGTCGAGCATTTCCTCTTTGCGTGCTTCCTGGTCTTCCTCGCTCATATACTGGACATGCCAATAGAGTTCTTTGATCCCGTCGATAGGCCTCCACCCCGGCGAGAAAATCCTCGTAAAGCTGGGTGTCGTCGAACAATCCCGTTATGAGGAGGCGCTGTTTGTAGATCTCGGTCGACGCCTTGATCGTCTCCAAATCCGCCATCACCGCGTTAACCTTCACGACAATCTCATTGTCCTTGAACATATCCGAACTGCTGCGCGCTTCAATAGCCCGGTCGATCAGAGTTTTGGGCCCAACCAAAATGTCGTCGAGAAGTCCCGCCGAGGCTGGAGGCGCGGCTGACGACGCAAAAAGCGAGATGATCGAGGCGAGGAGTGCGGTGCTGAGATAGATGCGCATGAATACTCTCTTTTCCAAAAAGTTGGCAGACGGACGACCTATTATATTGCGTGATCCGATCGTTAAACTGGGAAGTATGAAGTGATTTGGCGATGCAATAGCGACATTTCAAATTTTAGTTTTGCCTAATACTTCCATTTGCATATCGAAGCTCTCCGGCCTATACATCGTACATCAGTCTTCGACCAACCGAAGTATCCAGTTTGGCGACTACGCCAAGCTACATTACTTCGTGGGAATCGGCGTGCTGTAAAACGTCCGTAATAAAAATTTGCGGATGATCGCAATGATAAAGAGAGCAAGAGTAATATGAGTGTAGGAACCGTGAAGTGGTTCAATTCCGTCAAGGGGTATGGCTTCATCAGCCCGGATGATGGTTCAAAGGACGCGTTCGTCCATATTTCCGCTGTTGAGCGCGCCGGTCTGCCGGGCCTCGCGGAGGGACAACGGGTCGAATTTGAACTGCAACCGGGTAAGAACGGCAAGAGTTCGGCTGAGAATTTAGTTCTCGCCGAATAGCAGGCGTTTTCGAGGTGGCAAATTCCTACAAAAATATTTGGGAATTTTGCCGCCTCACCGGCCTCGGGCTAATTTTCCGGCAAGACGGTGTCATTTGCCGGGAAGCACCGCAGCCCACCTAAAATAATAGAGCGGTGTGAATAACGTTCGCGCCGGCGCTCTGTCAGTGTAATCCAGTCGGACGTTAGACGGTGGGATACGGCCTAAAATTAAAACTTGTTGGGCCGAGCACGGGAACTTTTTACTTTTTCCTAGCGCTTCCACATTTGATTTCCGCAATAAAATTCAATCTGCATTAAGTCGGCTTTACAGGCTGGCGGATCGTGCCGAATGTGACGCCGCGTAGCAGCTGGTTTTGCAGCACGAAGGTCACCAGCACCACGGGGATGAGATAAATCGTCTCTATCGCCGCCAGCAATCCCCAATGCACACTTTGGCCGCCGCCGAGATTGGCGCCCATCGCGACCGGCACAGTTCGGGTTTCGGAACCCGTCAACAGCAACGCCATGAGGAACTCGTTCCATGTCAGAATGAGACCGAAGGTCACCGTCGCGGCAAGACCAGCCTTAACCTGAGGCAGGCAAATGCGAAAGAAAACGCGCCATTCCGAACTGCCTTCGGTGCGCGCGGCGTCCTCCACATCGCGCGGCAGCTCATCGAAAAAACTCTTCATGATCCAAATCGTGAATGGCAGGTTAAACGCCGCATAAAGCAAAATGATGCCGGGATAGCCGCCGGCCATACCGGTAATGCGAAACATCACAAATATGGGAATGATGACGATGATCGGCGGCAGCATCCGTGTCGTCAGGATAATGAACAAATAAGTATCATTGCCTTTCAACGGCCAGCGCGAAAAGGCATAGGCCGCGACCGTACCGAGGATGAGCGCCAGGCCCACGCTCGCCGTGGCAATAAAGATGCTATTGAAGAAGTACAATCCGAAATGGGTATCCACCACGTCGCCGCCCGGGTGATAAGCGCGGCGGAATACGTGGATGAAATTATCGAAAGTCGGCGTGAAGGACATCGTCGGCGTCAGTGCATCGCGCGTTGATTTGAACGCGGTCAGAACGATCCACAGCACCGGCAGGAAATATACGCCGCCGATCAGGGTACAGAGGGCGGTACGTCGCCATCCGGCCGCGCCGACCTGATAGCGCCTGCGATACATCTAGTGCCGCACTTGTCGAATAAGAATTGTCATGCCCATGACGAGACCGCTCCGTACACCAAGTTCAGGCAAAAAATACCACGCCCTCAGGCGAATATACAGGTCGCCATACTATACTTTCAGTGTGAAGACTGGGTTCTCCCCTTCTCGCGTCGGTGCGGTTTGTGGGCAGCAGTTACGCGCGCGAAGGTCTCACGGTAGTCCGGATTCTCGGTGCCGCAGATGCGGTCCCACCAGATGAAATATAGTCCGTAATTTCCGGTTTTGGCGCTGTGGTGCAAATCGTGATGTGTGTTTGTCGTCAGAATACCGAACACCCGATGCGCCGCCGTGCCGCGCGGAAACAATTCGAAGCCGCTATGACCGACGACATTGCGGACGATCATATGAACCATGAACAGGTAAATGACGCTGACATGAAGCGGCAGGACAAAGATAAGAAAGGTTAAAAACAATGTTTGGACCACGGCTTCCAGCGGCGCAAAGGCATAGGCCGCCCAGGGTGACGGGCTGTGCGATTCGTGGTGCAGCCGATGAAACAGTTGAAAGAGGCGCCGATGGTGCATCAGACGGTGTGTCCAGTAAAAATATGCATCATGCAGGACGATGGCGGCGATCAAACTAAATGTGCCATAAAGCCAGCCAAATTCGGACCCCTCAGCGTAAACCAGTGTCCAGCCTCGAGACATGAGCAAATAGATGCAAAACCCGTTCACCGCGAAAACCATCGCCGTCAGGATCGAATAACATACTTCTCGTCGGATCGCCGCTGAGGGCGGCCGTTCGGGCTGAATCTTTCGCCGCCGTAAGGGATTGCCCGCCCACCGATAAAGAAAAAGGAATGCGACGCCGGCCGGAATGACAATCAGTAGAAGCTGACCGCCAAGAATCATCAGCCAAGCCGGCAGCGCTGCGATGAGATCTCCGAAACCGGCCATGCGTGCCTTTCCGTATCCTGCCTTGGAATTTCCGCCGCAAGCACACTCGGCGGCCTATCTGGGCTGAAATAATTGGCGACCCCTACGAGAATTGAACTCGTGTCTCCACTGTGAAAGAGTGGTGTCCTAACCTCTAGACGAAGGGGTCGAAGGCTAAGGGGGCTATCTAGTCGGGTGGCGGCGTAAAATCAAGGCAGCAAATGCGTTGCGCGGCATATTTGCTGCAATTCATGCCGTTCAAGCCCCATTGGCTCTAACCCGTGCCGCTCGCCGGTGCCGCATCCTGAATAATAAGTTGGACGTCGTCGCGCTCCTGCCAGCGGTTTACGCGCAAATTTCCGGCCAGATGCAGCGGTCCTTCCGAAGGCGAAAGCAACATATGGCCTAGTTCCTCGCCCGCCGCGCGGAATGCAATGGCGGTCAGCCGTTTGCCGGTGGCGCCGGCCAAAATGCAGCGCACATGGCCGCGGCCGACAACTTTTGCGCTGACGATGCGTGACGCAGTGATGACCATGCGCGGTTCTGAATTGCCGGAGCCAAACGGGCCCACTTGAGCAAGCTCTTCGACCAGTTCGAGCGTTGCCCCTTCGACGGTTAGCGCGCTGTCGATGCCAAGGTTCGCTGATTGGCGTGCTGCTGTCACATATGGCGCGAGCCGCTCCATCAAAAAGCTACCGAGCGCCGCTAGTTGATCTTCCGCCACGGTAAAGCCGGCCGCCATTGCGTGCCCGCCGCCGTTGAGCAAAAGATTGGCCTGGCGCGCCGCCGTGATCGCCGCGCCGATATCCACGCCAGCGATCGAACGGCACGAGGCTTTGCCTATCCCGTCCGCCACGGCAACGACGATGGCTGGGCGTGAGAACCGTTCCTTCAGCCGGCTGGCGACAATGCCCACGACACCAGCATGCCAGCCAGCGCCGGCGGCGATGATTATCGGCGCCGGCGTTTCGCCGCGCGCCTCGATTTGCGCCGTCGCTGCGTCGAGCACTTCCGCCTCGATGGCTTGGCGTTCTTTGTTGAGTTCGCCCAAATGCAGCGCGATGGCCTTGGCTGCGTCGCCGTCTGAGGTCGTGAGCAAACGGATACCAAGGCTCGATTCACCGACTCGCCCGCCAGCGTTCACACGCGGGCCAAGCACATAGCCGGCATGATAGGCGGTCGGTGCCTCGTCGAGACCGGCGCTGTCGGACAGCGCTGCCAGGCCGATGTTGCCGCGCTTCGCCATGACCTTCAAACCTTGCACCGTCAGCGCACGGTTAAGTCCGGTGAGGGGCACGACATCGCAGACCGTGCCCAGCGCCACAAGATCAAGCAGGCCGAGAAGGTCCGGTTCGGGACGATCGGCACCGTAATGTCCGGCCTGGCGCAGCGTCCTGTTGAGCGCCACCATGAGAAGAAACGCCACACCCACTGCTGCCAACTGGCCGAGTCCGCTAGTGTCGTCGAGGCGGTTGGGATTGATGATTGCCGTGGCAGTGGGCAGGCGCGGCTCGGCGATATGATGATCGACGACGATAACCTCGAGACCAGCCTCCGCCGCCGCGTCCAACGGGTCGAAAGCGGAGATGCCACAATCCACGGTGACGACAAGCGCCACACCCTGTTCAGCTAGGGATTTGAGTGCCGCCGCATTGGGGCCATATCCTTCACGCATGCGGTCGGGGATGTAATACGTGCCGCTGCTGCCGACGGCATTCAGGAAGCGCAGGATGAGCGCGCCGGAGGTGGCCCCATCAACATCGTAATCGCCGAACACGGCAATTTTTTCGCCGGTCTGAATCGCTGCGGCCAAGCGGTCGGCGGCCTTGTCCATGTCGCGCAGCACGGACGGGTCGGGCAGCGCGTCGCGCAGCGCCGGGTTTAAGAATCTATCAGCTTCATCGGCGACGACGCCGCGCCCGGCGAGAACTCGCGCCAGTATTTCGGAAATTTCCAACTGCTGGGCCAGCGCCAGAGCCGCCCGCTCATCTTCCAGGCGGGCCCGCCAGAGCTTGCCGGAGACCGAACGCTCAACCCCGAGGAAGGCGCCCGAATCTGTTTGAGCGGCTGGCAGGTCACCGCCCATTAGGATCAATCGCGCGGCGGGCGGCGTGTGAAATCGTGCTCGGCCTCGATCAGTCGCAGCGTGCCGGTGCGCGAGCGCATCACCACCGAATGTGTATGCGCGCCGCCGGCGAAGCGGTGGACCCCCTTCAGCATGGCGCCATCGGTCACGCCGGTGGCGGCAAACATGACGTCTCCGCCGGCCAGTTCGTGCAGCGAATATTTGCGGTTAAGGTCGGTCACGCCCATTGCGCGCGCGCGCTTCTTCTCGTCCTTGTTGCGGAACACTAGGCGGCCCATCATTTGCCCGCCGATGCAGCGCAGTGCAGCCGCTGCCAGCACGCCCTCCGGGGCGCCGCCGGTACCGATATAGATATCGACCGAGCGGTTGAGCCGGGTGGTGGCGATGACACCGGCGACATCGCCGTCGCGAATGAGCTGGATGCGGGCCCGTGTGTCACGCAGTTTGGCAATCAGTTCTCTGTGGCGCGGACGATCGAGCACCAGGACCATCAGGTCGGAAATTTCACATTTCTTGGCGCGCGCCAAGCGCGTGAGGTTCTGCACCGGCGTGTCGTCGATATCGATCAAATCCTCCGGCAGGCCGTCGCCGACAGCGATTTTATCCATGTAAACGTCGGGCGCATTGAGAAAACCGCCCTCTTCCGCCATCGCCAGGACGGCCAGTGAATTGGGTCCGCCGGTGGCGCAAATAGTTGTGCCTTCGAGTGGGTCGAGCGCAACATCAACCTTAGGTCCGTTTCCGGTGCCGACCTTCTCGCCGATAAAGAGCATCGGTGCTTCGTCTCGCTCGCCTTCGCCGATGACCACCGTGCCGTCGATATCGAGAGCATTGAGGGCGTGTCGCATCGCGTCCACCGCCGCCTGATCCGCCGCAACTTCATCGCCGAGGCCCGTCATATGCGAAGCCGCACGCGCCGCTGATTCGGTGACGCGAACGGCATCGAGCGCTAGATTACGATCCAGAGAAACAGCTTCGGCCATGATATCCTCTCGACGCCGCGGGGCGGCGCTTATGATAAATTGACGATACGAATCATCCGCGGCGTTTCCAACACCGCGTGCAACTCGCCCATGGCGGCAAGGGCGCGCGCCAGTGCACCTTCTTCCGCCACATGGGTGGTCAACACGACCGGAACGGCTTCATCCGGCCGACGGCCGTGTTGCAGCAGCGATTCCACCGACACCTCTTGGTCGCGAAGACACGCTGCAATATCGGCGATCACACCGGGCCGGTCTACCACCATGAGACGGATATAATAGCTGCCGACATGGCTGCCGGGCGGCGCCTTGGGCCGCGCTTCAAGCGCCGATACTGGAACGCCGAAAACCGGCACCACCAGGCCACGCGCGATATCGGCGAGGTCTGAGATAACCGCGGAAGCAGTCGGCCCGGCGCCGGCGCCCGGGCCTTCGAATGTCGTTGTGCCGACAAAATCACCCTCCGTGACAACCGCGTTCAACACGCCGTCGACATGCGCGATGGCGGTATTCTCGGGCACCATGCAGGGATGCACGCTTTGCTCGATACCGGCGGCGCTGGCCCGCGAGACACCGAGCAGCTTGACGCGATAACCGAGTTCCTCGGCAAATTGGATATCGACCGGGTTGATATGGCGAATGCCCTCGATTTGGACGGCGTCGAAATCCACCGGACAGCCGAAAACCAGGCTGGTGAGAAGCGCTAGTTTATGCGCCGCGTCGATGCCGTCGACATCGGTCGACGGATCCGTCTCGGCGTAGCCCAGCTCTTGTGCTTCCTTGAGCACGGTGTCGAAATCGCGCGGTGCGCCGGCGCGCACGCCATCGCGCATCTCAGTCAGAATGTAATTGCAGGTCCCGTTCAAAATGCCGTAAACGCCAGAAAATTTGTTGGCTGTAAGGCCCTCCCGCAGCGCTTTGATGATGGGGATGCCGCCGGCAACAGCCGCTTCATAGCCCAAATTCACGGCGCTTTCCTCGGCCATACGGGCGAGAGAATTGCCGTGATGGGCGAGCAAGGCTTTGTTGGCCGTGACGAGATGTTTGCCGTTCCGCAAGGTAGCCTGTGAAAGCTCGAGCGCGATGCCGTCGGCGCCGCCAATCAACTCGCAAACGACATCGATATCGGGATCGGCCGCAAGATCGAGCGGGTTGTCGTGCCATTTGAGAGCGGAAATATCGGCAGCACGGTCTTTTGCCCGTTCGCGACCACTTACTGCTACCGTTTCGAGTTGTTGGCCGGACCGGCTGTGTAAAAGTGTGCCCTGTTGCTCGAGCAATTTCAACACACCACCGCCGACGACGCCTAGCCCGGCCAAACCGATACGCACGGTGTCGCTCATCGCTCTCCCCTGCGCTCGTGTTTTTCTTTAATTAAATTGTATAATTGATTGATAAATAATAATGATGTGTGGGATCTCGGAGGGCGTTAAAACTCGATATATACGTCGGCGCGGCGATTTTCTGCTTCACCAGCGGGCATGTACTCATAGCTCAGGAGCTCGTTGTCGGAGCGCGCGTCGACCAACACCGATTCCGCCGGCACCCCGAGGCGAGTTAGCTCCATCGATACTACAGTTGCGCGATCCAGCGACACCTGGAAATTCACAAGGCGATGGCTGTTCGAATCCATGTCACGTGTACGCTGGCTGGAATGTCCGATAACCCGCACATAGCCGCCAAATTTTTGGTGCAGCTTGACCACTTGCTTGAGCATGGAGCGGTCCGCCGAATTGAGCGCGCTGGAACCGGTGGAGAACGGAATGCTGGCCGCCCGAAAAGATACGGACGCGGAAGGGGCGCCGCCTGCCTGGTCGCCGAGCGGATCGGGCGACAGTGACGCCGTTGCCGCCGGCAGGATATCCGCCGCACTACCGGTAGAAAGCGGCCGGTTCGACAGCAGACTGTCTTGGCCAACCAGGGCAGAGACTGGCTGAACATTGGCTTGGCGATAAGTTGAGCTGCCCGACGAATCAAAGCGCTCGTTAAACAGAGCACGGAATTGGCTCAGCGGCATAACGCCGCTCTCGGTCACCATGGCAACGCGGGTTTCGTCTACATCTGCGCGGCGCACCGTTTGCCCTGGTTCGATTTCCCTGATGGTGCTTTCGCTGCTCGTTGCGGTCGCGCCGTCGTTCTGTTCCACGGCGCGACGTTCACGGAGAACTGTCTCAGATGCGGGTTCGATGGCGCTGGCAACCTGCCGATCGGTGAATTCTCCGGAATCTGTTTCCTGCACCGCCTGGCGAACCGGATCGACCGCGGTAGCAGCTGAAGCGACTTGCCGTTCTTCGCCATCGAGGCTTTCGTCCGCGTAGCGGCTGCGCAAGGTTTCGTTGGTGTAGCGCGCCTCATCTCGATCGGCTATCAGTCCTTCGCTGAGCTGATCTAAATCCTCTGGACTTGATGCCGGTCTTGGCGTATCAGGCACTTCGCTCAACTTTGGAAAGTCTTGATCTCCGCCGTCTTGCGTTAGAGCGCGGTCGTTTGCTTCGTCATCTTCGAAAAATCCGCCGACATCGTCCCATACGGTCGAACAGGCGGCGCCGCCCGCCAACACGAGCGCGAGCATCGCCGGGGCAAGGTAGCGGGTGGAAATTCTTAGTTTGATCCGGCTACTCGACATTTGTACTCGCGATTTTTCGGCGCCTCGATTTGGGTGTATTATTGAGCGGAAGAAACATTGTTACTAGCATAGATCAACCACATATCAACGTTTTTCGGCCCCCTTCCGGGGGCAGTAATTGCCGGCGGAGAGGTTAATGACGAACCAAAATGAGACGACGGGTGGCGCTGAAGAGTCCTTGGCCAAGGCCAATGAATTCGCCCGCATGGCGGCGCAAAGCCAGGGCATTGTGTCCGATTTCATCGCGCGCCAGCAGTCCGAGGGCGTTCTAAAGTCTCAGGGTCCGTTCGATGTCGGGCAGGCCTTCATGGAGATGACGCAGCAGATGCTGTCGGATCCGGCACGTCTGGTGCAAGCGCAATTGGGCCTGTTCGAAGGATATATGAAGCTCTGGCAGCATACCGCGAGCCGCATGATGGGCGGCGAAGTTGGCGAACCCATCGTCGTGCCGGCGCCCGATGACCGCCGTTTTCGCGCCGCAGATTGGAGCGAAAATCACTTTTACGACTTCATCAAGCAATCCTATCTGCTGACCTCGAACTGGTTCCTGTCGACAGTGCAAAAAAATTCCGGCGAGCTGGATGAGAAAAGCGCGCAAAAGCTGGCTTTCTACACCCGCCAATTCGTCGATGCTGTGTCGCCAACCAATTTCGTGATGACCAATCCCACCGTTCTGCGCGAGACGCTCGACAGCGGCGGCGAGAATTTGGTTCGCGGTCTCGCCAACATGCTCGACGATCTGGAGCGCGGCGGTGGCAACCTCGATATCCGCATGACCGACCAAGACGCTTTTGAAGCCGGCGAAAACCTCGCCCTGACGCCCGGAAAAGTCGTCTTTCAAAACGATCTCATGCAATTGATCCAATATGCGCCGGCCGGCGAAAGCGTCTATACCCGCCCGCTTCTCGTCATCGCGCCCTGGATTAACAAATATTACGTCCTCGACCTGAAGCCGGAGAACTCCTTCATCGGTTGGGCGGTGGCGCAGGGTTACACCGTGTTCGTCATATCCTGGGTTATCCGGACGAACGCCTTTCGCACAAGGGTTTCGAGGATTATATGCGTGAAGGCCCGTTGGCCGCGCTCGACGCCATCGAGCAGGCGTGCGGAGAGCAACAGGTGGTGGCGGTCGGCTATTGTCTCGGCGGGACGCTGTTGTCGGCGACTCTGGCTTATATGGCGGCGCAAGATGACAAACGGATTACCAGCGCGACCTTCTTTGCCACCCTGGTCGATTTCGAGGAGCCGGGTGAGCTCGGCGTCTTCATCGACGAGGAACAGCTTGCTGGCCTGGAAAAGATGATGAACGAAAAGGGCTATCTCGATGGTCGCGAAATGGCGACCACTTTTAACCTGTTGCGCGCCAACGACCTGATCTGGTCGTTCGTGATCAACAATTACCTGATGGGCAAAGATCCTTTCCCCTTCGACCTGCTCTATTGGAATTCCGATTCCACCCGCATGCCGGCGGAGATGCACAGCTTCTATCTACGCAAGATGTATCAGGAAAACGCCTTGGCCCGCCCGGGCGCCATCGAGCTCGGCGGCGTGCCGATCGATCTCGGCAAGATCGACCTGCCGACTTACGTGCTGGCCGCACATGAGGACCATATCGCGCCGTGGCAGTCCTGCTTCAAGGCGACCGGCCTGTACTCCGGAAAAACGCGTTTTGTGCTCGGTCAATCCGGCCATATCGCCGGCGTCGTTAATCCGCCAGATGCGAAAAAATACGGATTCTGGACAGGCGAGTTGAAAGCGGATGAAAGCGCGGAGGATTGGCTCTCCGGCGCGGCCCGGCAAGAAGGCTCATGGTGGCGCGATTGGCACGCTTGGCAATCGCGCCGCGCCGGCAAGAAAGTCGCGGCGCGCGAGCCTGGCGCCGGCAAGCTCGAAGTCATCGAAGACGCGCCCGGTAGCTACGCCAAAGTCAAGACATAGCCGGCCGATTTACGGATAGTTTGAGAAGAGTTTAGGTCTGCTTTACATCTGAAAGCGGACATTCTCTGAGCTTGCCGCATACTTCCATGCCTAACATTTCCGACACCAGAATTGATACATGCCTTGGAACGTGTCGGGATTCTCGAGTTCGTATTCGTGCCAAAGGGAAAGCGAAGTTGGCGCGACGCGGCCTGAATGAAATTTTTCGAATTTTCGTATCACGTCCGGGTTGCGCATTTCAAAACCGAGAAAATTCAACTTCAGGGCTGCCAGCAGTAATTCGATCTGAAGCAGCGTAAAGCGATGCTCCTGGGGATGAAAAAGCAGATCGCGGCATTCACTCATGCTGAAGAAATCCATCTTTTTGCATATGCTCGCCATCTTCTTATTCCCCGCCTTGCCTTGGCGATGATGTCCTGCCGGCAGCGGCGAATGTTTTGCGCGGACGGCGTGAGGCCTTGCTCAGCAATCAAGGCGCGCCCGCTTACAATATCCTGGCGTGCGATCTCACTATAGAGGCCGATTTTCATGACTCCGCCGCGACGCAGGAGATTCGTCAGGATTTGCCGGCCGGCGGACGGCTCTTCCATGTGATGCAGCACGCCGACGCTTTCGATGAGATCGAAGCGCCGCCCGAGACTTGCGAGTTCCAGGATATCCGCTTGCGCGTAATCAATATTGGAGACGCCGAGTTCGCGAGTCTTTCTGGTCGCATATGAAAGGCCGCCCAGGCTTAAATCCACGGCAAGCACGCGCGCGTTCAGGAATCTTGAAGCAGTGACGAGCGCGTGCTGCCCCGTGCCGCATCCGGCAACTAATATTTCCGGGCTTGCGGGAGATTCATAATCTTCGAGGTCAAAGCGAAGTGGCGCCTCGCGTAGCACGGAACCGATCGTCATGCCCGCGTGCACCAGGCCCGTCTTTATCCAGCGCGGGAATGGATTCTCTTCATATTGCTCCCGGACGGTCCGGGAGACCTAATTCGCGATGCCGGTCAGTCGGTCAATTTGGGGGCGCAAGGAAAACTCCTCGCGCGGTTCCAATATTTGCCTCTCTACAACTTCACTGAAGCAGCCTGTCCATACCATTTCGCCTAAATCCCGCGCCCAGGGAAAACTATGCAGCGGCTGATAGGCACCGAGTGCGACAATGAGAGATGGCGTCACCTCCTGCTTCTCTTTCAAGATCGTCGCAATACGTTCCTGAAGCTGCTCTACCATTGCGCTTTCCTGCGCACTCTCGGGAAAGACGTACTCGTTGACAAAGAAATGAAGCGCCATCGCGGCGGCAAACGGCAGATTCTTCGCATCCGCCCTTCCGGCCATGGCCTCCGTGAGAATGGCACGGCGGAGGCATGTGAAGACTTGCTCTATCTCCAGGTCATCGATCGGACTCAACGCCATCAGCCGGAGAAGGAGAGGATTCGCCGGCAGCCGATCCACCAAGCCGCCATCGGCGATTTCGCCCTCTGCCGCGCCGGGCAGAATCAATTTAAGCATTCGCGAGAATTCCGGATGGTGGCGAAGGGCGCCGATGATCGACCGGACGACGGCGGCTGGCCGCACCGCCGGACGCTCCAAGAGCTTTAGCAATTGCTGCCAGAGGCCATCATCAACGGAAGTAAACGATTTCGTTTCCAGGGACTGCGCGAGGCCAAACCAGAACGAATTATTTTGCGGCTCGAGAGAAGCGGCGCGCCGGTGACTGGCAAAGGCTTCATCGATTCGCCCCAATTCCTTGAGCGCGAAGCCAAGGTTGCTGTGCGCCTCGGCGAAATCCGGCCGTATGGAGAGGGCAGTTTGGAAACTGGCGACCGCCGCATCGCCCTGGCCCAAATCCTGATAGGCATTGCCTAGACCGCTGTATGCCTCTGCGAATTCGAGTTGCAGGGCGACAGCCTGGTGGAAGCTGGAAATGGCGGCTTCCGGGCGGCCCAGGTCGCGCAGCACATTGCCTAGATTATGATGTGCCTGGGCGATATTAGGGTCGATGGCAAGGGCATTTCGGATACTGGCGGCGGCGTCATCCAGTTTGCCCAGTTGACGGAGCGCATTGCCGAGATTGTTGTGCGCTTCGGCCAA
>Ga0114999_10007015_pt1 | contig 12853 bp, 2 predicted proteins | sample ArcticOcean_MG_C_3_FD_89820 | JGI IMG/M metagenome (GOLD analysis project Ga0114999, IMG submission 89820) | Marine microbial communities from western Arctic Ocean - ArcticOcean_MG_CB8_126 | ecosystem: Environmental > Aquatic > Marine > Oceanic | place: Arctic Ocean: Canada Basin | collected...
ATAGCACAAGGCACCGGTATAACATCTGTTGCTTCTGCAACTGATACGATCACAATTACTAATACAGGAGTTACTTCGATAGTGGCTGGAACAAATATAAGTATTTCTGGAGCCACAGGAGCAGTTACTATAAGTTCCACTGATCAGTTTACTGGAACAGTAACCTCAGTAGCAACCAGTTCTGGAACATTCGTGGATGTCACAGGGGGAACAATCACTACAACCGGAACTATTACCGGTGATTTATCAGCCACGGGGACTGCTGATGCTACAACATTCTTAAGGGGCGACAATACTTGGGCGAGTCCAGCGGGTTCATTTACTTTTGATGCCGCCGGTTCATCTGGACCAGATCAGACAATTAGCAGTGGAGATAAATTAACAATTGCTCAGGGAACTGGTATAACATCTGTTGCGTCCGCTACTGATACAATTACAATTACTAACACACTACCATTTAATAGCTTAACATTGGCGGGAGATTCAGGAACTCAAACAATAGTAGACGGTGATACAATGACTATTGCGGGTGGCACAGGATTAACGACCGTAGCAGCCGCCATTGATACCGTAACAGTTACATTAGACAATACTTCAGTTGCTGCTGGTTCATATACATACTCAAGTTTAACAGTAGACGCGCAGGGAAGATTAACTGCAGCTAGCTCAGGATCTTCACCAGGAACAATGGATAACTTTATAATCTCTGGAGATTCAGGATCCGAAACAGTGGCTGACGGAGATACAATTACTTTCACAGGAGGAACAGCATTAACAAGTGCAGTTACCGTTACCGATACGGTTACATTTAATTTAGATGACACTGCAGTAACTCCAGGAAGTTATACGGTTTCGAATATCACCGTGGATCAGCAAGGAAGAATAACTGCTGCTTCATCTGGATCTGCTCCTGGAACCATGGATGACTTTACTGTTGCTGGCGATGCCGGGTCTTCACAGATCATTGCAAATTCAGACACATTAACTATTGCGGGCGGAACTGCATTAGGAACCGTGGCTTCTAATTTTGATATAATTACCGTAAACTTAGACGACACCGCAGTCACCCCAGGATCTTATACTTATTCAAGTTTAACAGTAGATCAACAAGGAAGGCTAACATCTGCTTCATCAGGTGTTGCCCCTGGAACTATGGATGACTTTATAATTTCGGATGGTGTTACCACACAAACTATTTCTGATGGTGACACATTAATTTTCGCTAGTGGATCATTCATCGATCAGACGGTTACAGCAACAGATACAGTAACTTCAGATTTGTCTGCATCAGGAACTCCTGGAGTGGGGACATTCCTAAGAGGAGATAATAGTTGGGCTACTCCAGCTGGCGGATTCTCTAATTTTGACATATCTGATGGAATCACAACAGAAACAATTAATTCCGGAGAAACAATTACTTTCACAGGGGGAACAGGATTAACGGGTGCGGTTAGTGTAGCTGATACAGTTACATTTAGTTTAGATAACACAACAGTAGCCGCTGCAAGTTATACTTATTCGAGTATCACTGTGGATGCTCAAGGTAGATTAACTGCTGCATCCTCGGGCGCAGCCCCAGGAACCATGGACACATGGACTTTATCAGGAGATGGTGGAACTCCTCAAATAATTTCGGACACCGATATAGTCGATATAGCAGGTGGAACAGGAATTACTACAACTGCAAGTGCTACTGATACTGTTACTGTAGATATGGACGACACAGTAGTTACTCCAGGTTCATATACTTATTCAAGTCTAACCGTTGATCAACAAGGAAGGTTAACAGCCGCGTCATCTGGAGCAGCTCCAGGAACTATGGATGACTTTATAATATCCGATGGTTCGACTACACAGACGATCGTAGATGGAGATACATTATTATTTACTGCCAGCACTGGGATATCAGCTATTGTTAGCGCAACAGATACATTAACAATTACTAATACATTACCATTTAACAACTTATCTTTAGCTGGAGATTCAGGTCCAACTCAGACAATTACTGATGGAAACACTATAACAGTTGCAGGTGGAACTGGGATATCTTCAGTAGCCAGTGTAACGGACACAATTACATTAAATCTAGACAATACGGCCGTTGCCGCCGCAACTTATGGATCGGCCACAGAGGTTGGTCAATTTACCGTAGACGCACAGGGTCGATTGACCTCAGCTTCTGATGTAGCAATAACATTCCCATTCAGTAGTTTTGATATAGCTACAGATCCAGTTACCGCAACGCAAACTATATCTGATACTGACACATTAACTTTTACTTCAGGAACATTCATTACTCAAACAGTAGCCGCAACAGATACAGTTACAGGAGATCTGTCTGCAACCGGAACGGCCTCAGCTTCTACATTCTTAAGAGGAGATAATACTTGGGCAAGTCCAGCAGGTTCATTTACTTTTGATGTAGAGGGTTCAAGTGGAACTACCGAGACAATTAGTAGTGGAGATACATTAACTATTGCTCAAGGAACTGGTATCTCATCTGTTTCATCGAATCCTGACACAATTACAATTACTAACACTGGTGTAACTTCGGCCGTTGCTGGAACAGGAATAGGAGTCTCAGGGGCTACTGGAGCAGTAACAATATCGAATACGGGTGTAACCTCCATAGTAGCCGGAACAAATATAAGTATTTCTGGAGCTACTGGTGCAGTTACCATAGATTCAACTGATCAATTTGTCGGAACGGTGACCTCAATTGCTACATCTTCTGGAACTTTCGTGGATGTTACGGGGGGAACAATCACTACGACTGGAACGATCACTGGAGATTTATCAGCCACAGGGACTGCTAGTATGACTACTTTCTTAAGAGGCGATAACACTTGGGGGACCCCTGCAGGGACAGCCACCTCATTCGATTTAACAGGGGATACGGGAACAACTGAAGCAGTTACCGATGGAGATACCGTTACAATTGCGGGAGGAACTGGATTATCTTCAGTTTCATCGAATCCCGATACAGTAACACTTAATTTAGACAATACAGCGGTTTCCGGTGGAAGTTATACTTATTCGAGTATCACAGTGGATGCACAGGGAAGATTAACTGCTGCATCCTCCGGGGCCACTCCTGGAACAATGAGCGATTGGACTCTCGATGGTGATTTAGGAGCACCGCAGACCATTTCCAATAGCGATACAGTGATGATGGCAGGTGGAACAGGAATTACCACAACTGCAAGTGCTACTGATACTCTAACAGTGGATCTTGATGATACGGCAGTAACTCCAGCAGCGTATACTTATGCTTCGATCACAGTAGATCAGCAAGGAAGATTAACTTCAGCCAGCTCCGGAACGCCGCCTAGCACATTCACCTTCGATGCGGCAGGTTCATCTGGGTCAGCACAGGCTATTAGCAGTGGTGATACATTAACTATTGCTCAAGGAACAGGTATCACATCTGTTGCGTCCGCTACTGATACAATTACAATTACTAACACACTACCATTCAATAGTCTAACATTGGCTGGAGACTCAGGATCCGAAACAGTATTAGATGGTGATACAATTACCATTGCTGGCGGCACAGGATTAACGACTGCCGCAGCCGCCATTGATACCGTAACAGTTACATTAGATAATACCGCAGTTACTCTTGGTAGTTATGGAGATGCAACAAATGTGCCTTCATTTACTGTGGATGCACAAGGTAGGTTAACTGCTGCGTCTGATGTAGCAATAACATTCCCAACAGTGGTCACCAGCGTGGCTGGAACCACACCAATTAATGTTAGCGCATCTACTGGGTCAGTTACTATTTCATCCGATGCATACGGAGGAACAACCGTTGTAGGTTATGTTCCTACTGGAGGAACCGCTACTACATATCTAAGAGGGGATGGAACATGGGCAGATCCTGGTGCAGAATTTAATTTCACAGTCGATGCCGACACAGGTGCGGGATTCACTGTCGATGACGGAGATGCAGTTACTATTACGGCAACTGGAACAGGATTATCTTTCGCAGCGGCCACAGATACAATTACACTTTCTGGAACTTTAGATGTTGATAATGGAGGAACTGGACAGACTAGTTATACGGATGGACAGTTGCTAATTGGAAATACTACTGGAAATACATTGGCAAAGGGAACATTAACTGCTGGAACCAATATTTCTATTACAAATGCAGCTGGATCAATCACTATAGATTCGACAGATCAGTATGATGGAACAGTAACCTCAGTAGCATTAGCAGCCCCAGCTGCTTTTACTGTTACTGGATCACCCGTAACAACTTCTGGAACATTAACTTTTGCCGGAGCTGGAACTAGTTCTCAAGTAGTTCTCGGAGATGGAACATTAGGAACATTACCCACAGGAACTATGAGCTCCTTCGATTTAGAAGGAGATACGGGGACAACTGAAACAGTTGTTGATGGAAATACCGTTATAATTGCGGGCGGAACTGGATTGGCTTCAGTTGCATCGAACCCTGATACGGTAACACTCAATTTAGCAGACACAATTGTTTCCCCCGCTGCTTATGGTTCGGCTACAGAGGTTGCTACATTCACAGTTGATCAGCAAGGTAGATTGACCGCAGCCGCTGATGTATCAATAACATTCCCAACAGTAGTCACCGATTTGACTGCAACTACACCAATTAATGTGGATGTGTCTACAGGATCAGTTACGATTTCATCCGATGTATACGCGGGGGCAACCGCTGTAGGTTATGTTCCCACTGGAGGATCTGCTGTTACATATCTAAGAGGAGATGGCTCATGGGTCAATCCTCCCGGAGCCCTACCCTTCAATAGTCTAACATTGGCGGGAGACTCTGGAACTCAAACAATTGTGGACGGAGATACGATTACAATTGCTGGCGGCACTGGTCTAACTACTGTTGCAGCCGCTACAGATACGGTCACAGTCACATTAGATGATACACTAGTTACTCCTGGCTCATATACTTATTCAAGTTTAACAGTTGATCAGCAAGGAAGATTAACTTCTGCTGCATCCGGAACAGCACCTGGAACAATGGACGACTTTATAATTTCGGATGGATCTAATACTCAGACGATCGCAGACGGTGATACACTTACATTTACTGCTAGCACTGGGATCTCAGCAATTGTTAGCGCAACAGATACATTAACTATTACTAACACAGGAGTTACTTCCAATGTAGCCGGAACTGGAATAGGAGTTTCAGGGGCTACAGGCGCAGTAACCATTTCTAACACGGGAGTAACTTCAATAGTAGCCGGAACAAATGTTAGTGTCTCAGGAGCCACCGGAGCAGTTACTATAAATTCAACTGATCAATTTGTCGGAACGGTGACCTCAGTAGCAACCAGTTCTGGAACATTCGTTGATGTAACAGGTGGAACAATCACTGCAACCGGAACAATTACAGGAGATCTGTCTGCTACTGGAACTCCAGGTGCAACAACTTTCCTTCGTGGAGATAATACTTGGGATATTCCAGCAGGGTCATTTACTTCATTCGATGTAGATGGTGACTCTGGAACCGCTCAAACGATTACTGACGGAAATACACTCAATATATTGGGAGGCACTGGAATTAGCAGCGTTGCCAGCGCAACTGATAATGTAACACTTAATTTGGCTAACACAACTGTAGTTGCCGGAAGTTATACTGCGGCAACGATTACAGTAGATGCTCAAGGAAGATTAACTGCAGCGTCCGCTAGCGGCGCAGGTGCATATACTTTCGACATCGAAGACGATCTAGGCACCTCGCAAACTATAGCTAATGGAGATACATTACTCTTTTCAGACGGCACATTTATTACTCCAATAGTTTCTGCAACTGATACAGTAACTCATGACTTATCAGCCACAGGAACGGCATCTGCTACAACGTTCTTAAGAGGAGATAACACTTGGGACACACCACTTACTGGAACTAGTGCCTTAACATCAACTTATATAGGATATGGTGATGGAGCTAACTTATTAACTGGTGCAGCCAACTTTACATTCTCAGGAGCTACTGGAGTTGTAACGCTAAATAGTTCTGGATCCACTGCGACGATACAAAGCGTTGACTCGCTCAATATTACATCTAGCCTGGTAACGGGAGCTGCAGTTTTAATTGATTTTAGCGGTTCTGATGCTTATATTCAACTCGATGATCAAACCGCCTCACCACCAAACAATAGTAATTTTGTAGTTGTAGGACAGAACTTAACTGCCGGACCACTGTTCGTAACAAATGCTATGGTGCTCAATTCTCCAACCGCAAACAGTAGTGGAACTGGAGATACATATACATTATTATTACAGGGTCTAGATGATCAAAATCCGATCCGTATAGGATTTGGGGGTGATCAATCTGGAGCATCTTATCACTATATGATTGGAAGAGAATCTATTTCCGATTCAGGAGGCAGACCAGAACAATGGTTTGGAGGATTTTCTACTCTATCTGCTGGAGCAGCCCCAACATTAGATCTACCTTGGGTGCCCGCATTCAAACAATATATGCAAAACATGACTGCCGGAATTGTTGCTTTTGTAACCCCCGCTTCAGGAACTGGAGAAGGGCCTATATTCTGGGGTGACGATGGATCTGGAGGAGCCGGTGCTACGGCCGCCGTAAACTTTTATCAAAGACAACAAATTTTTGATCTGGGGGCTGGAACTACTACATTAGATTATGATACAAATGCTGGAGCTGTTTGTTTTGCTGATGCGGGGGCTACTGTTAATCTACCACAAACTAACACTTTATTAGGCGACACTTATGAAATATTTATTAATCCACTCACTCCTGGAACGGTTACCATAGAACCAGGCACCTCTGCTCCATCCAACGCTGGACAAATAGACAATCTTGGAATAGGAATCAATATGAAAGTTGGCGCACTCCAACCATTTGAAAGAGGCGTTAAATTAATTTGTATGGGTGGAACAGCACTTGGAATTCAGTGGGCAATAATTAGGGGTGCATAACTGAGGAAGTAAGGAGGGTCTTGAAACCAGAGGTTTAAGGAAAAGTGGTTTTATATAACAAAGATGGATATTAAAAGGTGATACTATGGCAGGGATAAGGACAAATCGATATACTGGATCTGATTCAGGAGCTAGCGGTTTGCGTATACTAGAATTAGATGGCAGTCCAGATGTCCAGCCGGTAACTACAATTTATGTTTCAAACGGAACTCTCACAGACGATGGAGGTGGGGTGGTAACTTTAACAACCGGTGGTGGCGGTGGAGGTTCACTAACTGTTACTGATGGAGTTACTTCTGTTGCAACTACAACCACATTAACTTTCTTATCTGGAGCTACTGTAACATCTGGTGGCGCTGGGTTAGCAAATGTTACCATTACTGCTGGTGGTGGCGGAACGATTACAGGAACGGCTACAGCAGGTTTAGTATCTTATGGTAGTGCTCCAAATGCTATCACAGAGGAAGCCGCCTTTGCTTATGACGCTACTACCGACATACTTTCTGTTCCTACTATAGATTTCGGAACTGGAGGATCAAGACAATTAACTTCTAATTCAATAACTGCTACTGGAGCTTCCATAAGTGCGTCAACTTTTGATGGAACTGTGTTTAGATCGTGTAAATACACAATACAAGTTACAAATAATACCACCAGTGAGTATCAACAGACAGAATTATTGGCAATTCATAATGGAACGAATCTTTATATAACGGTGTATGCTAATATATACACAGGGGTTAGTGCACTAGGTAATTTTTCCGGAACTTACGCAGCAAATACCGGAACTATTTCTTTTGCACCAATCACACCAGCAAACAATTATACAATAGAAACCATAGAATGGCTAACGGAGATATGAAAATATGACAATTCAAGTATTCACAGTTGATGAAGGACTTAAAGTAGACAACGGCTCTGGAACTACTGTTTGGGATGTTACCAATACTGGGGCTATGACGGTCGCAGCAACTTCTCGATTAACCGGTATAGTAACTATGGGAACTGCCGGAAATACATACGCTTTCCCTGCAATCGATGGAGGCGCCGATCAAGTCTTAACTACAGACGGAGTAGGAACTTTAACTTTCACAGATCCAGGCGCGGGTTATGTTTGGGATATAACAGATGGCTCTACTTCACAATCAGTATCAGATACTCAATCAGTAACCTTTACTGCGGGAACCGCGATTACTGCCGTTCTAGGGGGAGCTCGTGAATTAACCATTACTAATACTGGTGTAACTTCCGCAGTAGCGGGCACCGCAATAAGTGTTTCAGGTGCTACAGGCGCAGTTACCTTTACCAATACAGGAGTCACCAGCGTGGCTGGAACTACTCCAATTAATGTCAGTGCGTCCACAGGGGCAGTTACGATTTCATCAGATGCATACAGTGGAACTACTGGAATAGGTTATGTTCCTACTGGCGGATCCGCTTCCACATTCCTTAGAGGAGATGGAACTTGGGCAGATCCTGGTGCAGCGTATGACTGGACACTAACAGGATCTACAGGTTCAGAAACAATTGCTGATGGAACTACCGTCACTCTATCTGGTGGAACTACTGGTTTAACTTATACAGTGGCCGCCGGTGTTTCATTAACTACTGCTGGAACTCTAACCGTAATACACGGTGGAACAGGACAAACAACCTATACTAATGGACAATTACTAATTGGTAATACTACTGGCAATACATTGGCAAAGGCAACACTAACTGCTGGAACAGGAATAACTATTACTAATGGAACTGGATCAATAGAAATTGCAAATAGCTCTCCTGGTGGATCAACTACTTTCGATATCGCGGGAGACACAGGAGCCGGATCCACAATTTCAGATGGTGATACATTAACAGTAACTGCCGGATCGACTGGATTATCTTTCGCTGCGATAACCGATACAATTACACTTTCTGGAACTTTAGCTATTGCTTCTGGTGGAACAGGACAAACAGCGAAGACTGCGGCGTTCGATGCACTCGCTCCAACGACTACTAAGGCAGATCTCATAAGCCGTGATGGGACTAATAACATCAGACTTGCTGTCGGATCAGATGGTGATGCATTATTCGCAGATTCAACAGAAACTAGTGGTCTAAAATGGGCCGCAGTTTCCGCTTCTGCTGGTGGTAATACTACTGAAGTGCAGTTTAACAACGGTGGTATTCTTGCCGGTAACTCAAATTGGACATTCATAACTGCAACCAGTATAATGTCTTTAACGGGACAAATGAATGTCGATAACCTAAGACTAGATGGTAATACTATTTCAACAACTAGTGCAGGTGGAATAACTCTAGATTCAAGCGGTGGAGGTGCACTAGTATTCGATTACGCAACTTGGCCAGCGACCGACGCTGGTGTTTCAGGATATGTTCTATCTTCCAACGCTGCCGGAGTTCTTTCTTGGGTTGATAATGGGACATCCGCTGCCGCTGGTGCACAATATGATATACAATTCTCAGATGGTGCTGGTGGATTTAGTGCAGATACAACTAATGAATTCCAATATAATTCAACAACGACTAGTGCTACAGCTACTGGAGAATTTATATTAGGTAAATCCCGTCAGAGAACTATTCAAACTACTGCAGCTTTATCTGCAACTACCACAATAGAAACCTTCGCTGGTGGAACATACGGCACTGCAGATTATACCTTGAGTTATACAGATCCAGCTTCAGGACAGTGGGGAATTACTAAGTTTACTGTTGCCACGAATGGAACTGTTGTAGTAAATCAAACTTGGGCGGTCACTACTTCAGATGGCAATCCAGCAGAAGTTAGACCAGCAGTTACTATCGCAGCGGGGACTGTTACTGTTTCCGCAGTAAACGCGAGCGCGTCTGCTGCTGCCTGTGTGACTACGAGAACATTATTCGAAGTCTGATTCTAACGACGACTAACATTAAATAGTCGAAGGACCTATACTTTAGTAGGGTTAGCCATGGCAGAACAACCATTTACCGTTCCAGATCTCGATGTGGAAGACGATGCGTCGTTTGATACGGACACATTGGTCGTTGATGGAACAAATAATAGAGTAGGTGTATTGGTAGCCGCCCCTACCGTCACTTTTGATGTTTTAGGAACTTCATTATTTACTGGCACTGCGCAAGTAACCAGTAGTTTAACTTTGGGAACTGGTGGCACTTCTTATATTTTTCCAACTACAGATGGTGGATCTGGGGAAGCATTAGTTTCTGATGGTGCAGGTAATCTTACATTTACTGCTGTCGGTGCTGGATCAGTTACTTCCGTAGGAATAACTGCGGGAACTGGAATTTCAGTTTCCGGCTCTCCAATTACTACTTCAGGATTGATGACGGTAACAAATACGGGAGTTACTTCAATAGTAGCGGGAACAAATGTAAGTATTTCAGGATCCACCGGAGCAGTTACAATAAGTTCAACTGATCAGTATGCTGGAACAGTAACTTCAGTTGCTACCAGTTCAGGAACTTTCGTAGATGTTACAGGTGGACCTATTACTGCGACGGGGACAATTACTGGAGATCTGTCGGCAAGTGGCACAGCCGGTGCGACAACTTTCTTAAGAGGCGATAACACTTGGTCTACACCGAGTGGAACTTATGCTTCATGGACTTTAACGGGAGACTCAGGCCCCAACCAAACTATTTCTGATGGGGATTCAGTCGATATAGCGGGCGGAACTGGTATAGCCACAGTAGCCAGCGCAACTGACACCATAACGGTCACCAATACAGGAGTTACTTCAAATTTATCCGGAACTGGTATAAGTGTTTCAGGGGCTACTGGAGCAGTAACCGTTACTAACTCTGGAGTTACTTCAATAGTGGCCGGAACAAATATAAGTATTTCTGGGTCTACAGGCGCGGTAACAATAAGTTCAACAGATCAGTTTATTGGAACAGTAACATCGGTTGGTTCTGGAACGGGATTATCAGGCGGACCCATCACTACAACAGGAACACTTAATTTAGATTTGGATTCATTGTCTGCTTCAGGAACATTAATTGGGACTGACGATCTCGCCGTTGTCGATGGAACGACAACTGCAAAAACTCAAATTTCAACAATTCCATTGTCTATCTTCAATAATGATTCTGGATGGACATCTAATACAGGAACAGTAACTTCTGTAGCGACATCATCTGGAACTTTCGTAGATGTTACGGGTGGCACCATAACTGGATCAGGAACAATCACCGGAGATCTTTCTGCAACGGGAACAGCCAGTGGGAGCACATTTTTAAGAGGCGATAATACTTGGTCAGCCGTTCCAGGAGGATATACTTCTTGGTCATTAACTGGAGATGCAGGAACAACTGAAGCAGTTACCGATGGAAATACAGTAGATATAGCTGGCGGAACAGGAATTACTACAACTGCAAGTGCTACTGATACTCTTACTGTTGATCTCGATAACACAGCGGTTTCCGCTGGAAGTTATACATATTCAAGTTTTACAGTTGATGCTCAAGGTAGATTAACTGCAGCCAGTTCAGGATCCTCTCCAGGAACTATGGACGACTTTATAATATCCGATGGTTCTACTACACAGACGATCGCGGACGGAGATACATTATTATTTACTGCTAGCACTGGTATCTCAGCAATTGTTAGCGCAACAGATACATTAACAATTACTAACACAGGAGTTACTTCCAATGTAGCCGGAACTGGTATAAGTGTTTCAGGGGCTACTGGAGCGGTGACCATAGCGAATACTGGTGTTACTTCAATAGTAGCGGGAACAAATGTAAGTATTTCAGGAGCTACTGGTGCTGTAACAATAAATTCAACTGATCAATTTGTCGGAACGGTGACCTCAGTAGCAACCAGTTCTGGAACATTCGTAGACATAACTGGCGGAACAATTACAACTTCGGGCACAATTACCTCTGACTTATCAGCAACCGGAACGGCCTCAGCTTCTACATATTTACGAGGAGATAACACTTGGGCTACCATTGCCGGAGACATAACAGAAGTCAGTGCGGGAACCGGACTCGAGGGTGGAGGCACATCAGGTGCAGTAACCCTATCAGTAGATTATTTAGGAATTGATAACTTTATTGATTCAGCTACAGACTTAGAAGGAACTGCAATTGCAACTGGTGATACAATAGTTTATCACGATGCAGATGATAGTAATGTTAAAAAGGGATTCGTTTCGGATCTACCATTTTCTAACACAGCGGGAACAGTAACTTCTGTTGCTGCGTCTGCGGGCACAGGAATAAGTATTTCAGGATCACCAATTACAACTTCTGGAACACTCACAATTGGTAACACTGGTGTGACTTCAAATGTAGCGGGAACTGGAATAAGTGTCTCAGGAGCTACCGGTGCAGTAACCATTACGAATGCTGGAGTAACCGGAGTAACTGGTGGAGTGGGTATCGATACCACCGGATCCACAGGATCAATTACATTAACTTTAGATCTGGATGAATTAACTACAACTACTACTTCCACTAACGCAGACTTCTTCTCAATTGTAAATTCAAGTGCTTCTCAATTTAAAATAGCACCCTCTGATATCGATCTATCTACTTTTAATAATGATTCAGGTTGGACTACTAACACTGGAACAGTAACCTCAGTTGCTACTAGTTCTGGAACATTCGTAAATGTAACTGGGGGAACAATTACAGGAACCGGCACAATATCTGGAGATTTATCAGCCACAGGAACTGCATCCGCATCGACTTACTTAAGAGGAGATAACACTTGGGCATCCATTCCAGGTGGATATACTTCTTGGACATTGGCCGGTGACTCTGGTGTATCACAAACTATTTCTGATGGAAACACAGCTACCATTGCGGGTGGAACTGGATTAACTTCGGTAGCCGCTGCAACTGATACAGTAACAATTAATTTAGACAACACCGCAGTGAGTCCAGG
>Ga0114999_10007016_pt1 | contig 12853 bp, 12 predicted proteins | sample ArcticOcean_MG_C_3_FD_89820 | JGI IMG/M metagenome (GOLD analysis project Ga0114999, IMG submission 89820) | Marine microbial communities from western Arctic Ocean - ArcticOcean_MG_CB8_126 | ecosystem: Environmental > Aquatic > Marine > Oceanic | place: Arctic Ocean: Canada Basin | collected...
AAGTCTGCCGAGTGGTTACGGCGGGGTCGTCTCGTCATTTTCTCGCTCCTGTTTCTTGAGGCATTATCATGCCTCACTCAGGCAGCGATTCCACTTATCCCACTGTGCAGATTTCCGGAGCCATCTCTGAACGCTTCGAGCAGGGTTACCGAACGCTCTTATGCGCCCCACTAACTTGGAATGACGAAGTTCTCGGTGTCATCAATTTTCGCTCGAAATCCGAGACCGCCTACAACGACGAGTCTCTGAATACGGCGAATCAAATCTCGACAGTTGTAGCTACGGCGATCGGTCGAAACAAGGTGCAGGCAATTGCATCGCTGGCAGAACATCAACGATCGGTGCTCGAAAACCTCAATCAGATTGCTTCACAGGCAATCGATATTCGCTCGGTATTCGACACGATAGCGGTGCAAGTAGACCAACTGCTTCCAGTCGACCGCATAATCCTAAATTCGATAAACCCCTCTACCAATCGGTATGTCATCGAAGCGATCTGGGGAATCGAGTCCACCAATCTAAAAACCGGCGTTTCCAGATCCTTGACGAACACCGCTTCTCTCCTCGCCGTCACAGCTGGTAGAACCATATTGTTGAGCTCTGAGCAGATCCGACAAATCATCTCAGATGACCGCACGGATAGAGACGATCCAGCCGAGATGAAGTCGTGGATTGCGACTCCTCTATACGCCAACGGACAAATTATCGGAGCCATAAATTTCAGGTCGAACGGCGATGGAATTTACTCCGAAGAACATCAGAGCTTTGCTAACCAGATGTCGGCGATATTTGCAGCCGCTATGAGCGCATCCAATGCCATCAATGATGGGCATCGTGAACGCCAGATCAGGAACGGCGTAGTCGAGCTCAACCGTCATATCATCGAGGGCAAGTCGTTAGAAGCCCTGACCTCCACGACCAGACAAATACTGGGAGAGCTAATCGAGTTCGATCGGTTCTCGGCTGAAACTATTGACCTCGAACAAGTTGAAGCGACCGTGATTTTCCAATCTGGTGAAGAGATCGCCGGCACAGATACGGGTCGTGCAGTACCTTATTTAGGCGTTTCAGATGGCAGCAACTCGAGCTTCGGAGAAGTCGAAGAACTGCCATCGCCTTGGAACGACAGATTTTCCGACGTTGGTTTAAATTCATGGATGCACGTTGCCATGGGTGGCCATGCTAACGAACCCGTAGGAGCGCTCTGGGTGAGTTCGAAACAGAGAAACGCCTTCTCGCAGCGGGACCTAGAAATCCTTGAACGCCTCGGTGGCGCGCTTACGCCTACCTTCCAGAACAATGCCCATTTGGTCACGCTCCAGCGTCTCGAGGGGGAGCGCATTCGAGCCGAACAACTTTCAGCTCAGGCCGCGATTTTAGAAGCGGAGGCCAAGGCGAAATCCGAGTTCATCAGCTCTGTTTCACACGAGTTCAAAACGCCTCTCACCAGCGTCGTTGCGTTCTCAAGTCTGCTCAGGCGAGACAAGTCGATGAGCGAACGCCAGAACAAGCAGTTGGACCTGATCCAAAACAACGCGTGGCGGCTCGAGCGAATGATCGATGACCTCCTTCACGTAGCATCTGCCGACTCCGGCGGCCTTGCGTTCAAGCTGCAGGAAGTCAATATTCTGGATACAGTCAGAGAAGTTTGTGATGGTCTGAAACCAGTTGCAATTTCCACTGGCAGGCGGCTGATTGGCAGGGCAAGCGCCACACGAGCGACAGCGATGGTAGATCCGGTGCGGATGGCTCAAGCCGTGCAAAACATTGTGAGCAATGCAATCAAGTATTCGCCCGTTGGCACGGGCATAACGGTTTCGTCCTGCGAACTTGACGGCAGAATCGAAGTTCTGGTTCGCAATCGGGGCAGACTTTCGAGCATAGAAACCGAACAGGCATTCACACGATTCACTCGCCTCAAAAACGAGATAACTCGCAGTACGCCAGGAACCGGACTGGGGCTGGCTATCACTCGCGAAATTCTTGCCGAAATGGACGGAACTGTGAGTTTGACGTCAGATAAAGAGTACGTCGAAGCGCGTATATCCGTTCCGATACTCGCCCGGTCTTCTTCTGAGTAATCTCACGGAATTCTGGCGAGTGCGCACCGCCCGGTGATGCACGCCAGACAGGGAGTTCGGGGAGACCTCTGCTGTTTTGCAACAGCGAATAGGGGGACCATACAGCCGCCCCCCGGTGGACCCGAGCGGCACGCACTCGATAAGTAATACGAATTTTGATGATTTCGGATTCACCTGTCCGTTTTGCTCCGGGCGTCATTGCATGACTTGGTAGCGCATCACGATTTCGCTTGAGTCGAGCGTGCCCAGGCCGCACTTGGACTCTTCTAGCCCTCAATCCCTTCACCAAAGAACCAACATCAGCAGCAGCATCGATCCTGCTCACTCATCCTACGTATCACCACGCTGGTCAACCTCGCCGAACCGTGCAACAGTCACATTATGGTGGGGCTAAATAAATACTTGGCACCGGTGGTGGGGCAACGACGAGCGTGGGTTGTCGCGCTCGTGTTTCTGCTCGCCATCACCTGTGAAGCCGAGCCGGCAACAGTCGATCCAACATCGACCGTTTCGAACTCTGTAACACCCGATTCACCGACTGTCACAGCCACCGAGCCACCTCTACCGACGGTTACGCCCACTGAGCTACCGCTGCCGACAGCGACCGGCACCGAACTACCTCAGCGGACCGTCACAGCCACAGCACTTCCTCTGCCGACCAATACCGTGACCGCAAACGCATTGGTCGAGGAAACTACCGCATCGATTCCCGAATCGACCCCAACGGCGACTAGCCCTCCAGAAATTTTCGACACAGTGGCTGCTCCGAGTGAATCGACGCCGTCCCACCACTTCAAGACATCTGGTGAAGCTTTGGCAGCGGCGGTCGAACTCGGATGCACCGGATTTAATACGACAACGGTGAAAGGTGTTTTCTATTACCGAGCGTGCGCAAACGACGAACTGTTCGAATCGTTGGCGTCGGGTGTCGTCCCAGAACTCGTGGGGACCAGCACACCAGTTCCGATCGTAGAGCTACCAACTTACGGTGCACCCCCGGAGACATCTCCAGACTCCACTCCCACCGCCGACGCAACGCTACCGCCGTATCACTACACGACGGAAAAAGAGGCACTCGACGGCGCCGCAGAACTTGGCTGTTCGGGTTGGCAGGGAGTAAAAGTCGATGGCGTGTCCTACTACAGGGCTTGCGGAAGCACCGAAACGTTCGATCTGCTGGCGTCAGGCTCCGGAGTAACGCTTACGAACAATCCATGTACGATCGAAAGCGACCCAACCGCACGGTTTACTGAAGCGCCGACTGACCTCTCTCTGATCAGGTCAATCCTTTCATCGGGTACCGCCGCCGGGGGTGTCATCAAACCTCACTCGTACCTATTTACCAACGATGCGGCCAACGGGCAGGGTAAAACTAGAGTTCCAATTTATGCCGTCGCCGATTACGTTCTTACGTCGATCGCTTACTACAACGAGGGTACAGCGAGCGAATATCTAATCTTTTTCGACGTCACGTGTGAAATCAGCTTCAAGTACGACCACGTTGAAGAAATAGTTCCGAAAATAGAATCAGTCGCACCGGCCGTCCCGTCCGACGGTAGTTCGACAGCACGAACCGAACCAATCTCGTTCAAAGCCGGTGAGCTAATCGGTTACTCGAGAGGCGCAGGGGGTAAAGACCCCTGGGATTTCGGTGCCTACGATCTGACGCACACGAACCAGTTTGCAAATCAGGAACGGTACGTAAAAGGTGGCATGTCGCAGTCGCTGCATACGGTGTGCCCATACGAGTATTTCGTCGAACCGCTCAGAAGTCAGATGCTGGCGAAGATTGGCACGTACAGCGCGTTTGGCGTCAATGATCCGACTTGCCACACGACCGAGCGCGACGTTCTGGGTGCGGCGACCGGGGCATGGTTCGACACTCAGGAACTCGGGTACGCGGGTGCCAAGCTGTCGATCGCGCTGCGGGAAGACTATGGAGTTGGCATTACTGGACTTGGCAGTGATATCCGAGTCGTCAAAGACGCTCCGACCTGGCTCGATCCCGATCTATTAACGACCTCGCACTGCTATGTCGATGGCGAGCGTTGGGTCTACATAGAAATTCAAGAAAGCGGCATGCAGTTGGCGCTGGTTGAAGGCTCAGGCAGCTGCCCCGCGTCCTTGCGTGCTGGGGCAGCGATTTACTACAGGTAGCGTCATGAACATCCGCCTCAACATCCGATCAACTCTGCTCGCTGTCACTTTCGCACTCACGCTGATTACGATCGTCTCATGCACAGAAACGGGCACATCGGCGCAGTCAACATCGACCAGCCTGCAATCGTCTACTCCAGTAGCAACAACGGCCCCTGCAACCGAGCTTCCAGTTCCGACAGAACCGGTGTCCACCACGCCATCCAACAGAAGGGATAGCAAGCCGGCCGGCCGTCCAAGTTCGACTCCCCAGCTCATACCCACAATCGCTCCCACAGCAGCGTCGTTGGCTGTCGCTCCAGCAACAACGTCGACACCGATCACCGTTCCGACGGTCGCCATCGAGGTGCTTTCAACTGAACCCACACCGACTATTCGAGTTGGTTCTCCCACCCTCGAAACGACAGTTGCTCCGGTTCCGACACCAACGTCTGGACCGCCGCCGTACCACTACACAACGCAAGCAGAGGCCGAAGCAGGCTCTGTAGAAATGGGATGCAGTGGCTGGGACCGTGTCGCAGTCGACACGAATATCTACTACCGGGCATGTGCGTCGACCGATCTGTTCGCAGTGCTGTTAGCGAGCCCCGGAACTGATGTGTACACGGACGCGACTCCGAACCCGACGATCACCTCACAGTCGTCTCCATCAACTGGCGCAGTCACTGGCACCATCATCCCGCGAACAACACCCACACCTTTTCCGACTGTCGCACCGCCTCCTGAGTTTTTCTACCTGACCGAGGACGAAGCCCTTGCCAAAGCGGAGGAACTGGGGTGTGTAGGAACCAGCGGAGGATTGCCGCCCTACTACCGGGTCTGCAGATCGGAAATAGATTTTCAGGTGTTCGCACTCAATCACCCAACAACGCTTTCTGGTGACCTGTGCAATATCGAAAGCGATCCAACTGCCCGCTTCACCATGGCACCGACCGACCTATCCCAGATTGCGTACATCGTTCCGGCAGGATCATCAGCGGGCGGGGTGATCAAACCCCACTCCTATCTGCACAACAAATTCGAGGCTGACGGCAAAACAAATATCCGCGTGCCCGTATACGCAGTCGCCGATGCGGTGCTGAGCTCTGTCGATTACTACGACAGCTTTCTGGGCATCGCCGAATACCTCTTATTCTTCGATGTAACCTGCGAGATCAGCTTCAAGTACGACCACATTAACGAAGTTGTCCCGAAAATCGCCGAGCTTGTTCCCGAAGTATCAGTCGATTCCGGTGGTGGGCTTCGTCCATCTGGCATCACCTTCGAAGCAGGAGAGCTGATCGGTTACGCGTACGGCGCTGGCAACATTGGGCTATGGGATTTCGGAGCATACGACACGACCGTCACCATCCAGCACGCGAATCAGGCTCGCGACGCCGCGGGAAGGGGCGATCATACCGTCTGTCCATACGACTACTTCGGTGACCCACTGAAATCCCAAATGTATTCTCTTTTCGGGGCCTGGTCCGACAACCTCATTGCCGACGCCGAATGCACCACAACGGATAGAGACGTACTGGGAGCAGCATCAGGAGCGTGGTTCGAATCACCCGAATTCGGAAAGGGCGCATCGTTCGCCATAGCCACGGCGCCCGACAGTCAGATTAATCTCTCCGGAATCGGTGGCGAATTAAAGATCCCCGCGAACAATCCAACATGGCTCGATCCCGAGCTAATGACCACATCCCACTGCTATGCAGACGGTACTCGCTGGATCTATCTCGAAGTTCAAGCCGAAGGCATGCAGTTGGCAACGGCGAGTGGAACCGGCACCTGCCCGAATGCGATACCGACTACCGACACCACGACCTACTATCGATAGCGGAATAATTCATCCCGACGTGCGAATTTACGGCAAAATTACGATACTGGTGACTCTAGCGATTCTGGCTATCGCCGGGTGTACCGGTTCGCAAGTAACCACTGGCGAAGATCCTGCCATTTCGACGGTTGTTGCTTCACCGACGGTCGAGAAAGCCGTTACCGCGATTGAGAAGGTGGCACCTACGATCGTAGAGGCTGTCAGCACGGTCGAGCCCGTAGTGGTTCCTTCACCAACCAGCAAGCCAGTGGCAATACTGCCGACAAAAACACCACCGCCAACAAAAACACCGCCTCCAACAGCGACATGGGATCCTGCTTCAGAAATCGATACGCAGTCAGGTACACCAACCGTGGTCGCCACTGCGGTTCTGACAGCAATCCCAGAGAGCACGGCAACACCGATGAGCACGGATACTCCGGCGAGCACCGCGACACCGGTTCCTGAACCTCCGCCCTACCACTTTTTGACGCTAGAAGAAGTCGAAACTGCCCTGACGGAAGTCGGATGCTCAGGCTGGACGCAAGTACAGATCGGTGAGATCACCTAATACCGTGTGTGCGCCGGCGACGACTATTACGCAGCCAATGTCTTGGGTGAGCCGTTGACTGCTCCAAGTGGAGGCCAACGTGAACCCTGCCGAAGTGTGACCGATGCCCCGGTGCGCTTCACGGCAGCCCCCACAGATCTACCGCTTATTAGGTCAATAGTTCCACCCGGTTCACCCTCAGGTGGAACTATCGCTGCTCATTCGTATATTCACAACCACGACGCCGTGCCCGGTGAAACCATGCGTGTGCCCGTGTACGCAGTTGCCGATTCGACGCTACTCGCTATGGCGTACTACATGACGAGTGACGGTAAATTCAACTTCTATTTTCTGGGATTGAGTGTCACCTGCGAAATCAGCTACCTGTTCGACCACATCGTCGAAGTCGTTCCGAAAATCGCTGCCGTCGCCCCAGCCACCGCGTCCGCGTCGAGTGCGACCAATGACGTTAAATCGACAGTCACCTTCGCAGCAGGTGAGTTGATCGGATATGTCGGCGAAGGCACATGGGACTTCGGGGCGTCTGACACTACCCACATCAACCAGTTCGCAAATCAACAGAGATACGTCGAGCTTTCGAACGGGCAGTCGTTGTATCAGGTATGCCCGTACAACTACTACAACGAGCCGTTGAAGAGTCAGTTCTATTCGATCTTCGCTGACCCCGGCGGTACGCTCGCGGTCGTAGACAACTGCGATCCTACAAAAGATGTACTGGGAGCAGCTGCGGGCCAGTGGTTCGATGTATCCGATATTGAAACTGGCCGACCTGAAATTGGTATCGCTATGTTGCCCGGTAACACCGTGGAGATATCGACAGCGTCGAGTGTTTTGCGAGTCCCGACAGAAAACGCATCATGGGTTGATCCCGAGCTAATGACCACGTCGCACTGCTACGTCGATTCTGGCGATTGGTTCTATCTGGAAATTCTCGCCGACGGCTTGCAGATGGCTCTCGCAAGTGGCGCTGGCTCATGTCCGAACTCGATGCCAGAAAACGCCACGATCTTCTACCGCTGACGCCCTATTACGTTTGCGCCCTGTACTCAATCTCGCAGTATCTAGGCTCGCCGGCAATACGACGCTCTAGAGTAAGCATCAGTCACCGAGATGTAATGCGATTTTTAAGGATCACTACGACTTGCCATAGCTTGACCTTCCCGATTGGTGATGGGCGGCGACCAGATGTGGGATGGTTGGACCAATCGATCATGAGAGCAATCTTCTTGCGACCTGGTTAATCAGATCGACCAAGCTCAACGGATAATGTTTCACTCAGTGTAGGCTAGCACTGGTCGATACCGTGATGAATACGGCTCACAAAACGCACTAGCGCAGTTCGACCACCCCTCGTTCACATCTCGGTATAGCTGTGCCCGCTACGCCGAGCGTGTAACATCAGCCCACCGGCGCTCCAACCCGCAGGCACGCTAGGGATCGTAGACATGAAATTCAAACTGCGAACACTGTTCATCATTCTCATCTCACTGGCGACGATCGCGCCGGTTTGCGTACTGTCGGGCGGCGACACAAGTATCCATGGCGGTGAAGTCGATCTAACCGACGGCGCGCTTGTCGAGGTGATCGGCGAAAACGCAGAAATACGAGTTCGCCGCGTGACCACAAACACCCTCAGGTGGGACGCAACTCTGAACAACGCAGAGTACGTCGATTTCTACACACAGAGCCTTACTGGCGCGCCTGTTAACCACCACGTCATCTCCGCAACCACGAGTGCCGGTGGAGCCACTACGGCAAACTCGGTTATCGAGATCGAACTGCCTGTCGGCACGCAGCTTGTCGTTCGAACGACAAACCGTCCAATCGTGATCGATTCCGTAACGGTTACTTCAGCATCACTAACCACTTCAGACGGCAAGATATCCGTCGTGAACTCGTCCGGCAATTTCGATCTCAGCACCACAAATTCCGAAGTGACAGTGCAGGGTCTGATCGGTCACGTGAACGTCGCCACGACGAACGCCCACGTCTGGTTCGACGGCGTAGTTTCTGAAGGCACGAATTCAATCTCGACCACCAACGGTGATATCGCAGTTCGGCTCCGAAACGGATCAGACGTTACCGTTTCTGGCAGCACGCACAACGGCGACGTGACGGTTAACGCTGGAAAAGATGGAGTGATCAAGGACGGCGATACGGCGACGCTTGAGCATCTTTTTGGATCCGGATCAGCTTCTCTGAACATCACTAACGGTCCCGGGGCGATCCATATCAACCCGAACACTATCGCCGTGTTCGATGGGGACGGCTAACATCGGCGTATGCCCGATTCTGAATGCCCGTTACAGTTGCCCGCTGAGCTCGAAGAGATTCTCGCCTCAAGCTTCTACATCCGCACCACTTTCACCCGAAAGAACGGCAGTGCGCGCACGATAGAAACGACCTACGTTTGGATCAAAGAAAACGGTGTGAACAAGATCATTCTCTCGGGCTATCCCGGTAAGCGGGACTGGGTCGCCAGCATTTCCAGCAATCCGTCAGTGACAATCCACACCGTGGAATCTGAGCCGTGGTTCGATATCCCATCTCAGGCACGTGTAATACGAGATCTCGACGAAAAACTCCCTCGAGTAATTTCGTTCATTGAGCACTGGGCGGTGCGACCCGGATTTCCTCGGACAAGGTTCAAATTGCTACTGGGCGCAGTGAAGATAAACCGGGCTCTGCGCCTGCCGTGGTGGGGCCCGTTCATCATCGCAAAACGTATTTTTAGCGGTATGCCCTGCATCGAGATAACGTTTACTCACCAGCCGATAAAACGGGAAAGCGGCGGACCGCCAGCCCTGTCGGAGCCGCAAAATGACCGGCCGTTCTAGGCTTCGTTTTCCGGAGTGGCGGCTTCGTTTTGCGAACGTTCATTCGACAAGCTTTCAGACGCTGAGCGTTCAGGCAAGTATCCGTTCGCTGCCGACTCAGCTATCTTCCTGACCTCGGGATCGAAATCGTCTGAGCCTGAAACCCAGTTCAGATACGGCAGGTCGCTGCCTACAACTTCGATAAGCCGTTCGCCCCGATGCTTGCCGAAGTTCACGAGAGCATCGCCCTCATCGCTCCAGACGAACTTGCCCTCGGGGTCGATCGCAGTATCGTCGATACCCTTCGCCCAGTTCGCGATGTCTTTCGGGCTTGTCGGTACATCGTGCGAACTCTGAAGTTCTCCCTGAAGAATTGCGAAAACGTTGCGAGCGGCCTGAGCGTCGTCGCCTAACTCCGGTCTCGGACCACCAACGAATCGCGAGTACGCAGAAGCCAGATTGCGGGGCTCAAGGCGGTGGAACACGGTCATCGCATCGACAACCGCCCTGCCCTCCATTGCGAACTCGATACCGTTTCGATCGAACTCAGCGAGTAGCAACGGAAGCCCGAATCGCTCGATCCCGAATCCTGCCAGATCGCATCCCTCAAGATGGTCCGCAAGCGCCCTTGCGTATGCACGAAAGACTGGCAAATCCATAACATCGAGATCGGAAATGCCGTGTACTTGAGTCGCCCCGGGCGGAATCGGAACACCGGGATTCACGGTCACGGACTTCACATGCTCGGTGCCGTCTGGATCGACTCTGAACACCGATAATTTCACGATTCGTGCGTTATCAGGATCCAGCCCCGTTGACTGCACATCGAGCACCGCCAACGGGCGCGTCAGTTCCAGCGATCGATCTATTGGTTGAGGGGAGTCTTCAGACATGGGCACCGGCGAAATTGGAAATTGCTGCGAGCCTAGCACGCTGAGTGCGGTAAATCTCCCAAGCCTGTCATCTTGAATTGCGCCACGAGTACAGTCGAAGGGTCTTTTCTGCGGAGAATCATCGCCTCTGTAAGCAACCGGCAACCCAGCGCGCCCACGTTCTCAACCACACGAAACAACCAGTTATGGCAACACAACCCGTCATATTCGTCGATAACATAGAAAACCCGCAAGCTCGCAGCAAGCCTACAAACAGGCTCGCACGCCGAGCACCCCAAAAGCCGGAGTGGCGGAATGGCAGACGCGATGGATTCAAAATCCATTGATCTTTATCGATCGTGTGGGTTCGACTCCCACCTTCGGCACCAAAATATTCCTACAACTTGAGTATTTCAAGGACGGTTACGTGGAAACCACGACGGAGTATTGTGGCAAAAGACCGACGGCCTCTAGGCTCAGGTACGCGCAAACGATTGGCGCACGTGCGGCTATCGCTGCTTCAGAGACTCTGAAGGTTCAATGCAAATATTCAGGGTGCTGCACCTGGAGTCGGCGAACAATGTACGTGGCAAAGGTAGTCGAAAGTGGGACTGAGTCGGATGTACGATCTCGATCTTAGTAGTTGGAATTTGCATCGCGCTGCGGTAGAAAACAGAGCTGATGTTGCGAAAATTTTGATCGAACAAGGCGCTGACATCGAGACCAAAGACGCCGATGGCTGCACGCCTCTCCACGCAGCAGCATGGGACAACTCACTGGAATTCGCCCGTGTGATGGTTGAGGCCGGAGCTGATATCGAAGCGAAGGACGATGATGCCGATACTCCGCTACATATGGCTGCTTGGAAAAACTCCGTCGAAGTTGCGACATTCCTGATGAATTCTGGCGCAAACATCGATGCGAAGGATGAGAGCGGTAGGACTCCCCTGGAAAGAGCCAACGCCAATAACCACCCATATCCTCGCGCCGTGGATGTTGCTCGTCTGCTCACCGAGCCCGGCTTATAAAAGCAGAAATTAGACCTTGCTTGGTCGGATCGTGCTTTTTAAGGCAGGCAAAGTTTAAGGGGCGGATGCTTCTTCGCAACTAATCTTGAAACACCAATGTTGTACGAGTATTTGGTGCCGAAGGTGAGAGTCGAACCCAACACTCGTCACACGTCAGACTATTAACCGCACCAGTTCCGAATATTAGTAACTGCCCGAACCTCGCCCCCGCACCTTGACCTATGTGCAACAATGCGCCGCGTTGGATCTTCCTCTTAATCAACACTGGGGGTTCATCTAATTTTTTTTATACTCGAAATGCGGAGAGATTGCTCACATGAATATCGTTAGAGATTTGTTGAAATCCGGGAAGACCGTAGTTGGTACTGCCGGGAGAATCGACGCAGATATGGCCACGATGGCCGATGCTGGTTGGGATTTTCTGCTGTACGACAGTCAGCACTCGCCTGTTGAAGTGAAGCAGATGCTTCCTTCGATCCAATCGATTATTGGCAAAAAGGCACTACCGATTATTCGTGTAAGTGCGAACCAGCCAGACATCATCTGCTTCGCTCTGGATGTCGGAGCCATGGGCGTTGTTGTGCCGATGGTCAACACCAAAGAAGAAGCCGAAGCTATCGTGCGAGCCGCCAAGTACGCACCACTCGGCGATCGCAGCCACGCCGGCCCACGCGGTCAATTTGGCGAGGCGTCCGACTACCGAAGCTACTTGGACATGGTGAACGAAGAGATTCTGCTAATTCCGATGATCGAAACGCAACAGGCGGTCGACAACATCGACGAGATTCTCAGCGTCCCAGGAATCGACGTGGCTTTGATCGGCCCGACTGACCTCTCTATCGAGGTGAACAGCACGATGGACTTCCAGAGTCCCGCTTACGAAAAAGCGTTGGACACGATCGCTGCTTCCTGCAAGCGACACGGCGTCGTCCCTGGAATGTACTTCATTCCTCCTGCCATTGACCCCAACTGGTTTGTGGACAAGGGATACAAGTTCTTCACCATGCAATCGGCGGGCTGGGTCACCGAAGGCATTCAGAACGGTCTGTCAAAAATCACCAGGTAATGCTCAAAAGGCGGATCGTCGAGTTACTTGCTCGACGGTCCGCCCGTAGCAACGGGCTTCCCAAGCCTCTGTCGACGCAGGTCCCAACGAATATGTTGCTAATTTGTCCACCGCATCATGGATGTCCAAGGTGTTTATCGGCTACGCGCGCACTCAGCTGAATACCGCCCGAAGCACACCCCCCGGCCTCGAACTATGTGCAACAATGCGCCGCGTTGGAGGTTCCTCTTAATCGATACTGGGGGCTCATCTAATTTTTTTTATACTCGAAATGCGGAGAGATTGCTCACATGAACATCGTTAGAGATTTGTTGAAATCTGGGAAGACCGTTGTTGGCACTGCCGGGTCGATTTACGGAGATATGGCCACGATGGCCGATGCTGGTTGGGATTTTCTGCTGTACGACAGTCAGCACTCGCCTGTTGAAGTGAAGCAGATGCTTCCTTCGATCCAATCGATT
>Ga0114999_10007019_pt1 | contig 12846 bp, 12 predicted proteins | sample ArcticOcean_MG_C_3_FD_89820 | JGI IMG/M metagenome (GOLD analysis project Ga0114999, IMG submission 89820) | Marine microbial communities from western Arctic Ocean - ArcticOcean_MG_CB8_126 | ecosystem: Environmental > Aquatic > Marine > Oceanic | place: Arctic Ocean: Canada Basin | collected...
AACGATAGGTCGGAGCGCAACGATAAGCCGGAGCGCAACGATAAGCCGGAGCGCAACGATAAGCCGGAGCGCAACGATAAGCCGGAGCGCAACGATAAGCCGGAACGCGGTAGTCGTGACCGCCCAGATCGGGACAATGACCGCACCTCGAACCGCCCGGTCACCGAGGCGCAGCGCGCCTATCTCGACACGCTCAAGGCCGTACTGCGTGTCAATGTCGATGGTGACTGGGACGACGATATGATTCGTCTCGCCTTCGATCGACTCGAGCGGATCTTCGATCGAGTGCGTCGCGGCTAAGATGTAGCATAAGGCACACATAAAAAGCCCCTCGACCTGTCTGTAGGTCGAGGGGCTTTTTTGTGCCCTCTGTGAGATTCGGATGACTCGTCTCGAATCACCCGTACTGCATCATCTCTGTATCACTCTTCCCAATGACCCATGGAAGCAAATTTTTCGACACGCTGATCGACCAGTTCCGTCGCCGACAACCTACGCAGCTCCGCGTAGGCCTCTTTTATGTGTCGCTTGAGAGTCGTTGCGGCACCATCCATATCACGATGTGCCCCGCCGAAAGGCTCAGGTACAACCCGATCGATGATCCCGTGCTCTTTCAGGTCCGCGGCGGAGAGCTTAAGCGCTTCAGCGGCTTCTTCCTTGCGATCGCGCGTGCGGAACAGAATCGTTGAGCAACTCTCAGGAACGATGACTGAGTACACGGCGTGTTCGAGCATCAGGATTCGATCCCCTACCGTGATCCCGATTGCCCCTCCTGAGAAAGCCTGACCAATCACGGCAACGACGATCGGCACTGGCAAGTGGGACATCTCGAAGAGATTGCGAGCAATCGCTTCAGCCTGGCCGCGTTCCTCAGCCTCAATTCCGGGAAATGCGCCGGATGTGTCGACAAGAGTTAAGACAGGCTTACCGAACTTGGCCGCCATCTGCATGAGACGAAGTGCCTTGCGATAGCCTTCCGGGTGTGGCATGCCAAAGTTCCGCATCTTGCGATCTTCGACATTGCGGCCACTCTGAATCCCCACGACGATGAGTGGCTCGCCGTCCAGCCTGGCAGGGCCTCCTACAATGGCCTTGTCGTCGCCGAAGTACCTGTCCCCATGCAACTCGGTAAAGTCTGTCAGCATCTTAGAGATATAGTCGAGGGCGTAAGGACGCTGTGGATGCCGGGAAATCTGCACACGCTGCCAGCGTGTCAGCCCCGAGTATATATCGTGGCGCAGACGCTCGGCACGCTCCTCAAGCGACCTCAACTCACGACTCAGATCTATTCCATCCGTCTGAGCCCGGGTCTGCATCTCCTCGATGCTCTTCTCGAGTTCGACGATGGGCCGCTCGAAATCAAGGTAGAAACTGCGGTCGCTCATTGTTTCACATTTCCGGATGCGTGATTTATTCGCCCATGCCCTTCAAGGGGATAGACACCGATGACGTCCTGTCACTTCGATGACGTCCTGTCACTTCGATGACGTCCTGTCACTTCGATGACGTCCTGTCACTGCCTCAAGCCAGGCGTCCCAGGGCTTCGCTGACCCGCGACAGTGCCTCCTCGAGATTCTGCCTCGACGTAGCATAGGACATTCGTAAATGTGGCTTGGTACCAAAACCGGCACCGGGCACACAGGCGACTCGTGCCTCGTCCAGCAGATAATCGCATAGAGCGGTGCTGTCCTCAATGGGCCCCTGGGGACCGGAGCGACCAAAGAATGCAGAGACATCGGGGTAGGCGTAGAAAGCACCTTTGGGCAATTCACAGACAACACCATCAATGGCATTGAGTGCATCGATAACGAATCGGCGACGATGGTCGTACTCCTGACGCATCATTTCGACCGATTCTTGAGGGCCAGAAAGGGCTTCCACTGCCGCCTTTTGCGACATCGAAGAAGGATGTGACACCGTCTGGCTTTGGGCCTTGTCCATCAAGGCGATGACATCTGGCGGCCCTGCAGCATAGCCTATGCGCCAGCCTGTCATGGCATACGTCTTCGACACGCCATTGACGATGATGGTGCGTTGCTTGAGTTGCTCGGACAACGTTGCCATCGAAACATGTTCGGCGTCATCGTAAATCAGCTTCTCGTAGATCTCGTCACCCAGCACATACAGGTCGTCATGTGCCAGAATCACCTCGCCAAGGGCTGCCATCTCGGCCCGCGTATATACAGCCCCACTTGGGTTTGAGGGGCTGTTGATCAACACCATGCGTGTGTGTGGCGTAATCGCCGCTTCCAACAATTTCGGTGTCAGCTTCAGTCCATCCTCTGCGCGGGTCTCGACGATGACCGGATCGGCACCCACCAATTTTGGCTGCTCAGTGAAGGTGACCCAATATGGCGTGGGAATGATCATCTCATCACCGGGATTCAGCACGGCAGCCACGGCCAGGGCCAGGGAGTGCTTGGCGCCATTGTTGACGACAATCTGCTCGGGTGTGTATAGCAGATCGTGATCGATGCGAAACCGCTCGATCACCGCTTCCTTGAGTTCAGGAATTCCTGATGGGGGCGACGTGTATTTGGTGAACCCGTCCTCGATAGCACGTATTCCGGCGTCTTTGACATTCTGTGGCGTATCGAAATCGGGTTCCCCCGCTGACAGCGGGATGACATCGATTCCTTCTCGACGCAGAGCGGCCGCCTTGGCCGTAATTGCCATGGTGGGTGAGGGAGCAACGCGTTGAATGTATTCGGACAGGGGCGCCATCAGGTGGTGTACTCCGCGTTAAGGCGAACGTATTCATAGGTGAGATCACACGTGAAGATTTCCGCCGCCGCCGAACCCATGGCGAGGTCGATGTCGATGGTGATCTCCTTTTTCTTCATTGCTTCACTTAAGGACTCAGCATCGTAGGACGCACCAGCGCCCGCTGTGTAGATCGTTGTGCCGCAGAGAGCCACGTCGACGCGCGGTGGCTCGATGTCGACACCTGCGTATCCCACGGCACACAGAATTCGTCCCCAATTGGGGTCGTTACCAAAGGCAGCCGTCTTCACGAGACTGGAATTGGCGACAGAAAGACCCACTTGCCGAGCCTCATCTTCATTGCCTCCACCAGACACACGAATGTGAATCAGCTTCGAAGCGCCCTCGCCGTCGGCCGCCATCGCTCGCGCCAGGTGGCGGCAGACATACTCCATGGCTTCGTAGAGTTGGCGCGCCGAGGGCTCAGCAAGTGGTGTGTCGCGCTGCCCAACACCGCTGGCACCATTGGCCAAGGCAATGACCGTATCGTTCGTGCTCATATCACCATCGACGGTGACACAGTTAAAACTGCGACCGACAGCTTCGACCAACAATTCTCGCAACTGGGTCGCCGGCAGATCCGCGTCTGTGCCGACCACCGCGAGCATGGTCGCCATATTCGGCGAGATCATGGCAGCGCCCTTGGCAACGCCACCGACAGACACGATCTGACCATCGATCTCGATCTCGACGGCGACATGTTTGGCCACCGTATCTGTCGTCATCATCGCCTCGGCACAAGAGATGCCACCCGTCGCCGACAAGGCTTCGACGAGGGGTTCGATATTCGATTCGATGAGATCCATCGGCAACGGTACACCGATGACACCCGTCGAGCATACGAGAACGTCCGACGGGGTCAGCCCCAAATGCCGTGCACTCAGGGCGCACATGCGCTCGGCATCGGCCTCGCCGGGATCGCCCGTGCAGGCATTGGCATTACCAGAATTGAGAATCACGGCCTGCGCCACCGCATCTTTCAGGTGACGCCGATCGACGGCGATTGGCGCGGCTTGGACCCGATTGCGTGTGTACACAGCGGCAGCTGAGGCAGGACGATCACTAACAATCAGTGCAAGATCCTTGGTGCCGGACTCCTTGATCCCACAGGCGACTCCTGCTGCGCGGAAACCGGCCGGCGTCGTAATACTTCCCTCTTCGACCTCACGCACGCTCACCCGCCACCTCCTGCCAACTGTACCGCTGTGCCTTGGCCGGAAGACCCGTGGGCCAGGGCTTCACGCATCAACTTGAAATGCAGACTGTCCGCCAAAGCAATCCAACTGGCCTCAATCACATTCTCAGACACGCCGACCGTTCCCCAAACACCCTGCCCGTCGGAGGATTCGATCAAGACGCGCACCTTCGCTGCCGTGCCATCGGTACTGGACATGACGCGAACCTTGTAGTCTTCCAGGTGTACGCTGGCGAGACTCGGGTAGACTCCCTCGAGGGCTTTGCGCAATGCCTGATCTATCGCATTCACAGGACCGTCGCCCTCTGCGACCGTGTGTAGAATCTCCCCACCTACCTCAACCTTGACGATCGCCTGGGAGTCTTCGGTCGCCCCCTTCGTCGTGTCTGACCCGGATCCGACCTCGCCTTGGGAAGGCGGCTCATCCTTCCGACTCTCGATGCGATAACTGACGGTCGTGAACATGTCTTGATAGAGACCCATCGCCCGGCGCGCCAGCAATTCGAAGGATCCTTCTGCCGCCTCGAACTGATATCCTTCATGCTCGAGTTTCTTTACCAAGTTGAGCACTTGGGCAACGATGGGATCCTTCTTGTTCATGTCCGGAAAGAATCGATTGAGCTTGGCCACGACGGTCCCACCACCAGATTGATCGGACACAAGAAATCTGCGCCCATTCCCCGTCGCCTCCGGATTCGTGTGCTCATAGCAACGCGGATCCTTCGTCATCGCGTCGATATGCACCCCGCCCTTGTGGGCGTAGGCACTCTCTCCCACATAGGGCTGACGATGGTCATGGGCGACATTGGCAATCTCGCTCAAGAAGCGGGAGAAGATCATGAGATCGGCGACCTTGTCCTTGCCGATGGTCCGTTTTTCCAACTTCAACTCAAGTGTCGGAATCACGGTACAGAGATTGGCATTGCCGCACCGCTCCCCATAGCCATTGAAGGTCCCTTGGACCTGTGCTGCCCCCAGCTCGACGGCGGCAACTGAATTCGCCGCCCCCATGCCCGAATCGTTGTGGGCGTGGATACCAAGTGGCGTCGCGCCTGCCGCTTTCTGCGCCGCAGAAAACATCGGCGCCAATTCGCTCGGCAAGGTGCCGCCATTTGTATCGCATAGGGCAATGATGCGCGCCCCACCGGCAACTGCGGCGCGCAGCGTCTCAAGAGCGTATTCTGCATCCGCTTTATAGCCGTCGAAAAAGTGTTCCGCATCGTAGATAACCTCGCGCCCCTCGGAAACGAGATAACCGACGGAATCTTCAATCAGTTCGAGATTGGTCTCTCTCGTCGTCTTCAGGACTTGCGTCACGTGCAGATCCCAACTCTTGCCAAAGACGGCGACGGATTGCGTCTGCGCCTGTAGCAGTGTGCCGAGCGTTGCGTCGTCTTCGGGCGCATTCGTGGCGCGGCGGGTACTGCCAAAAGCTGTGACCCGAGCATTGAGACCCAGATCGCCAATCCGCTCGAAGAATGCCAGATCCTTTGGATTGGTGGGATTCGGCCAGCCTCCCTCGATATAGTCGACGCCAAGGTCGTCCAATCGACGGGCGATCAGCAGTTTGTCCTCAAGGGAGTACGTAATGCCCTCTGCCTGCGCCCCATCCCGAAGGGTGGAATCGTAGATCTCAATGCGATCGGACATGGCGTGGCTCCTTGATGGATCGAGGTATCCTGAGGGTCAGCCCCTAATGGGTCAAATACGGAAGTCTTGCTGCCGTTGCGGCGATAGCGTCACGATCGACGAGGAGCTGGCCAAGTGCGTCCCAACTGCCATTGACGAATTGTTGTTGTAGTCCCGCGTCGATCTCTCCAGCGATGACTACATCGCCGAAGCGGATCTGCTTCTGCTCGACATCGCAGACGACACTCAGCGTGGGATCGGCCTCGACAGCCTCTTGCAGCTTCGCAACATCTTCAGCGGACGCCGTCAAACAGGGGAGTCCCAGCGCGATGCAGTTGCTGAAGAAAATCTCTGCGAAAGAGACGCCGACAAAAGCGCCGATTCCCCAGCGCATCAACGCTTGCGGCGCATGTTCGCGCGAGGAGCCGCAGCCGAAGTTAGCATGGGCGACCAGAATGGCTGCCCCCTGATAAGCAGCTTCATCGAATGGATGGCCACCACCGACTCTGTCATCTTCAAACACGTGGTTACCAAGATCATCGAATGTCACCGTAAGCAGGTAGCGTGCGGGGATGATACGGTCTGTATCTATGTCATCACCACGGACTGGAATGACCCGCCCCGTGATCTGACGACGAATAGAATCGTTGCTCATGTCTATAGCCCCTTCAGTTCAGAATCGAGCGCACGTCTGTTACCTCACCGGTAACAGCGGCAGCAGCGACCATGGCAGGACTCATCAGCAGCGTACGCCCCGTGGGACTGCCCTGGCGGCCCTTGAAATTTCGATTGCTCGACGAAGCGCAAACTTCACGCCCTTGCAGTTTATCTGGATTCATAGCCAGGCACATGGAGCAACCCGGCTCACGCCACTCAAAACCGGCGGCACGGAAGATCTCATCAAGTCCCTCTGCCTGTGCCTGGTCACGCACATCATGTGATCCTGGCACCACCAGAGCACGCACGTTGCCCGTGACGTGACGACCTGCAACGACGCGCGCCGCTTCACGCAGATCGGAAATTCGAGAATTCGTGCAGGATCCGATGAAGGCAACATCGACCTTCGTTCCGGCAATCGGCTGCTCAGCATCGAATCCCATGAACTGCAGGGCCTCCGCGTCACCCGCTGCATGGGCTGAGGGCAGATGCTCGTCGATAGCGACGGATTGGCCGGGATTGATCCCCCACGTCACAGTGGGTTTGATCTCAGCTGCATCGAGATAGACTACATCGTCGTACGACGCATCCTGGCCGGAGGCAGTTGATTTCCACCAGGTCACGGCCTCATCGAAAGCCGCATCCTTGGGAACATGAGGCAGTCCCTGCAGATATTCGAAGGTGGTTTGATCGGGATTGATGTAACCACAGCGAGCGCCGCCTTCGATGGACATATTGCAAACGGTCATCCGTGCTTCCATGTCCATCGCCTCGATCGTCGACCCCGCGAACTCGTAGGCGAAGCCTACGCCACCGTTCACACCCAATCTGTTGATGATCGCGAGGATGACATCCTTGGCGTAGACACCACCACTTAGCGTCCCATTCACCTCGACCCGTCGCACTTTGGGTCGACCCAGTGCCAGACACTGGGAGGCGAGTACGTCTCGGACCTGACTGGTACCGATACCGAAGGCGATCGCCCCAAACGCACCATGAGTCGAAGTGTGACTATCGCCACAGGCGATCGTCATCCCAGGCTGCGTCAGCCCGAGCTCCGGTCCGATCACGTGAACGATCCCCTGACGCTGATCATTCATGCCGTAGAGTGGCAGATCGAACTGGGCCGTATTGCGTTCGATGGCGACCATCATCTCCTCGGCCAATTCGTCGAGGAAAGGACGCTCGCGCACATCTGTCGGTACGATGTGATCCACAGTCGCATAGGTGCGCTCAGGATACAGCACCTTCAGATCGCGCTCACGCAGCATCTGAAATGCCTGCGGACTCGTCACCTCATGAACCAAATGGAGTCCGACAAACAACTGACTCTGCCCCGAGGGCAGTTCACGTACGGTGTGGTTCGCCCACACCTTCTCGAACAGATTCTTGCTCATATCACTTTCCTCAAATCGTCTGACTCTGCACCTGATCGCTGCGCACTTGGCGGCCGCGACGCAGATACAGGCGATTCAGTGCATCCACATACGCCCGGGCACTGGCTTCGATTATGTCCGTGGACACTCCACGTCCCGTGGTTTTCAGTTCCCCATCATTGACACGTACAGTGACCTCTCCCATCGCCTGACTACCGCCAGTGATCGCCTGGATAATGTATTCCTCCACCGTGGGGCGCTGTCCGGCTGCGAGATTGATCGCTTCGTAAGACGCATCGACGGGGCCATCACCCCAGGCTGATTGTTGAACACTCTCAGCTCCCTCGATCTGCAGTCGTACCGTGGCGGATGGCACCGTGCCCGTGCCACTGATCGTGTGCAAATATTCGAGTTTGTATTTCTCGTTGCCGTCGACGCGGATCTCGTCTCCAACGATCGCCATCAGATCCTCGTCGAAGACCTCTTTTTTCTTGTCCGCCAACTCGATGAATCGCTCGTAGGCCTTTTCCAGATCGTCCTTGCTCAGATCGTAACCCAACTCTTCAAGCCTGTGCCGCAGGGCGTGACGTCCACTGCGTGCGGTCAGAACGATGGATGTCGCTTCCCAGCCGACATCGGTGGGCTCCATGATCTCAAACGTGTTGCGTGCCTTCAGCACACCGTCCTGATGAATACCCGAACTGTGAGCGAAGGCATTGGCACCAACGATCGCCTTATTCGGCGCGACAACGATCCCCATCATGCGACTGACCAGACGACTTGTCGAAACGATTTCTTTGGCCACGACGTCTGTGTCCAGACCGTAGTAGTCGCTGCGTGTGCGCAGCGCCATCACGACCTCCTCCAGTGACGCGTTGCCAGCTCGCTCACCCAGGCCATTCAGGGTACACTCGACCTGCCGTGCCCCCGCCCGAAGGGCCGACAGGGTATTGGAGACGGCCATGCCCAGATCATCGTGGCAGTGGATGCTGATCACAGCCTGCTCGATGTTCGACACGTTCTGTTTCAGATGTACGATCAACTCAGCGAACTGCTCCGGCACGGCGAAACCGACCGTGTCGGGTATGTTGATGGTCGTAGCACCTGCCTCGATCGTCGCATGCACGATCTCGCACAGATAGTCGCGATCGGTTCGGGTCGCATCCATGGGTGAAAATTCGACATCGTCAACGGCACTCTTGGCGTGTACGACCGCTTTCACCGCCAATTCCAGCACCTCGGCCTTGCTCTTGCGCAGTTGGCCATCCAGCTGAATCTGCGATGTGCCCACAAACGTATGAATCCGAGGTTTTGGAGCACCCGCCAGCGCCTCGGCGGCCCGATCGATATCCTTGAGAAGTACCCGGGCCAGACCACAAATCGTGGGCCCCTCGATTTCATGCGCAATCCGATGCACGGCTTCGTAGTCCTCGTTGGAGGAGATCGGAAAGCCCGCCTCGATGACGTCTACCTGAAGACGCGCCAGTTGCTTGGCGATCTCCATTTTGTCAGGCACAGTGAGGGATGCCCCTGGTGTTTGCTCAGCATCACGCAGGGTTGTGTCGAAAATGATGACTTTGTCGTTTGTAGCCATGGCGCTTTCTCATACTCCATCTGGTACCGGCAAAAAAAGAGGGGACGACGCCGGACCTGAGAGTTCTGGCTTCGTCAGAAGCAGGTGGAATTCGCCGGAATGCACCCTACCCGCCACGAATCGGACAGCCGCGTGCGACGCGGCTGTATTAGTCGTAGACGGAGGGTGCGTCTGTGCGATCTGTCAGCGACGACGAATTCCATCTGCTTATCCTACTTCCCAAGCCAGGACATCATGCCACGCAGACGCGTGCCGACTTCCTCGATCAGGTGCTCGGAATCGCGGCGTTTCTGCGCGTTGAAGAAAGGCCGACCCACTTTATTTTCCAGCATCCAGTCCTTGGCAAAACGGCCCGTCTGGATGTCGGCAAGGATTCGCTTCATCTCTGCACGCGTCTCATCGGTGACGACACGACGACCAGATGACAGATCACCGAATTCAGCCGTATCGGAGATAGAGGAACGCATATTGGCGATTCCACCTTCATAGATCAGATCGACGATCAGCTTGACCTCATGCAGACATTCGAAATACGCGACCTCGGGCTGGTAGCCGGCTTCGACCAATGTGTCAAAGCCGGCACGAATCAACTCGGTGAGGCCACCGCAGAGCACAACCTGCTCGCCAAACAGATCGGTTTCCGTTTCCTCGCAGAAGGTCGTCTCAATCACGCCACCGCGGGTACAACCGATCCCTCGGGCATAAGCCAGGCCAACCTCGTGGGCACGGCCACTGGCATCCTGCTCAACGGCGAGCAAGCCAGGAACGCCGCCACCCTCAGAGTAGACACGACGGACCAAGTGACCCGGCCCCTTGGGCGCAACCATGAAGACATCCACATCGGCAGGCGGGACAACCTGGCCGAAGTGGATATTGAAACCGTGAGCAAAAGCGAGGGAATTGCCAGCCGACAGATGCGGTTTGATATCCTGCTCATAGACTTCCCCCTGCACTTCATCATTGATGAGGATCATGATGATATCCCCAGCCTTGGCCGCCTCTGCAACGCTCAGGACCTTGAGCCCCTCTTTCTCGGCCTCGGCGCGACGGGAGCTGCCTTCACGCAGCCCCACCACGACATTGACACCACTCTCCTTCAGATTGAGGGAATGGGCGTGGCCCTGGCTGCCATAACCGATGACGGCAACGGTTTTGTCCGCCAGCAACTCGAGATTGGCATCATCATCGTAGTACATCTTCATGGTCGTTCTCCTTAGTCGTCTTCAGGGCCTCTCGGGCCACTGTCGCTCATTGTGGGTGCGCGAGGTCTGCGCTGGACATAGCTTTGTGACTGCCTTTGAGATCTCTCAGAGGCTCCGTCCGTCTTCGTTGTAGTATTTAGAAGGTGCGGCGGAGCCTACTCAAGCCCGATAATCAAAAGCCCGACAGGAAGAATTGAGTCGAGAATCAGGCGTTCAAGCGGGAAGAGGCTACGGCGGCGTAGGCGCAGAACTTCAGCGGCCTCTCGAACGTCAAAGCTCGAGATGGGAACAAAAGTGGCTATACCTGTCATGAAACGCCTAAAAACGACACGCCTGAAAACAAGAACTTAGAGATGTTGGCCACCGTTTGGCTCATCGGCTCGAAATGAGCCGGATCTGAGATGCAAAATAGGCTCGAAATACAAGCGGTACAGAGACTTAACATCTGTAACCGGTCAATTTTTGAAAATATAGAGGGCCCCTCAGGGCCTGTCAAGGAATGCCCTTTGTCGATCAGAATGCTCAAAATGCCCATACCTCCGAATGCCTGAGGCTACAGATGCCTGAGGCGAGTCGTTACGAAATTCAACCCGTCGATGCCGATGACACCTGGGACTGTTTTGTCGCCCAGGCGACGGGAGGTAATCTCTTCGTCCATGCCGCCTGGCTGCAATGCACCGAACTGGCAGGTGCTGGCGAGCCGATCATCCGTGGCGTCTACGACAAGGGGACCCTCGTCGCCGCCGTCGTAGGCGTACGGACACAGGGCCAGGTGAAACGCCTCGCAACGCCCCCCCTGCTTCCTCACTCTGGCTTTCTCTTTCGTCAGCCCTTGTCGGACCAGCTGCCACGACAGGAAGCTGAACGCAATGCTTGCTGGCAAGCCCTTCTTCCGGACCTTGCGACCTACCAACATGTACATCTGAGCTGTGCACCTGCTGTATTCGACATGCGGGAAGCCCTATGGGCGAAATGGCAGGTCCATCCGCGCTACACATATTTGATAGATCTCAGCGAAGACCGGCAAGTTCTCTGGGACGGTCTTGAACCCCGGACACGCACAGTGATCCGCAAAGCAGAGACTGCTGGATTCCGTGTTGAGCCTGCCAACGCCGAAGGATTCGCCGAACTCTACCGGCTCACGTACGGGCACACGAAGCCGCCAGTCGACGCCGACGTAACCCAACGTTTCGTGGCAGCTGCGGTCGAGCAAGGTCTTGTCGAGGGATACCGAGCCGTGACTGCTTCGGGAGAAACCGCAGCGACTGTGTTTTTTGCGACCGATGCGACGCAGGCACGTCTCTATGCCTGGGTCGCGGGCGCCGATCCTTCGTACCGCAACTCGGGCGCCAGTGCTCTATTGTATTGGAAGGTCCTGGAAGCTACTCAGGCTAAGAGCTTCGACTTCGTCGGCGCCAACATGGCATCCATCGCCCTCTTCAAGAGAGGTTTCGGCGGCCGCCTCGTCAGCTACTACGCCCTGGAGAAGTGGAACAGCCCCTGGCGTCGGTGGGCGGCGGCTCTGCGCGGTTAGCAATCCTGCTGGGGCCCCATGGCCGTCGCCTGACACAGGAGCCCATCCTCCCGGCTGATCGGCTTCGGGCACAACCAATACCTCTCCAACCAGCGCCAGTGTGTCAAAAGCCGGCGAGTGGGTACTTGCGCAAGCAATGGACTCAGTCCACTTAGTCTGAAAAGGAGATCGGCTGCCTGGTCTCGTTTCGGGCCTCGTTACGGATGCATTCGTTGAGCCCCTGCCAGAGCATGAACTCGAGAACTGGAGCCCGTGAGAATTCTTCCGGACACCCACGTGGTCCTGCGGTGGCTGACCCATGACCCCCAGTTGCGCATGACACCCTGACCGATCAGTGTTGCCCAAGCGATCCGAGCCGCGGCCCTCGAGGCAGAACACCGCAATCCTTTCGATCGCATGCTCATCGCTCAAGGACAACTGGAATCCGTCCCCGTCGTTACTGGCAATTCCGCCTTCGCGCGTTTCGAGGTGGAATTGATCTGGTGCACCGGGGCCAGGAGATCCTCCCGGAACACTGCATCTGACGCCGACAAGCAGCCTGCTTGTGTGCATGCCGACATTGGCAACGCTTGTGCTGAGCGGATTGCCCCATCCTATCTGGATCGCCTACTCGAATTCAAGGAGGCCGCCTGAGCCGCCGCGACCCCGGTCCGGCAGGACATCGTGTGCCCGAATCGCAGCGAGCCGACCGGTGCAAACACAGGACCCTAAGCTTCGGATAACGCAGGCCGTCTTAAGTTTAGGGTCGGCGACTTTTCCAGTAATCGCCTTTGGGGCCGATACGGAACTCGGGGTCCAGGATGAGCCCGTTTAGTCGGTCAAAATAGGGTTCTATGTCGTAGAAATATCTCATTAGATCGACGTAACCGTTTTTGATCTCTTCGCGAGAAATATTC
>Ga0114999_10007022_pt1 | contig 12840 bp, 9 predicted proteins | sample ArcticOcean_MG_C_3_FD_89820 | JGI IMG/M metagenome (GOLD analysis project Ga0114999, IMG submission 89820) | Marine microbial communities from western Arctic Ocean - ArcticOcean_MG_CB8_126 | ecosystem: Environmental > Aquatic > Marine > Oceanic | place: Arctic Ocean: Canada Basin | collected...
CTGAAAGGCGGTCTCGTTGGCACCGGAAGGATTTCCAAATTCCACCTGGCAGCCTATCGAGAGCACGCCGACCGAGTGCAACTGACAGCAGTAGGCGACAGCGACCCGCTGATGGTGCAGGCGGTCGCCAGGGAAGCAGGCACCGAAGCCGTCTACCTGGACTACGACGAGATGCTCCGTGAGGCGGACATCGATGCAGTGGATATCTGTACGAGTCATAACCATCATGCGCCCCAGGCGATAGCTGCGGCTGCGGCCGGTAAACATGTGATTGTCGAAAAAGCGATGTCGAATACCCTGCCGGATTGTCAGGCGATGATTGAAACGGCCGACAAGGCAGGTGTAACCCTTATGGTTGGGCAGCATCTGCGTTATTCACCGGAAGCCTATGCCGTGAAGCGTCTCATTGCTGACGGTAAACTGGGCGAGATCCAGGCGGCCCGAACCCATGTGTTCAGACAAGGCCCCCCTGATAAATCCTGGTATACCGACGGTAAAGCGGGTGGGGGTGTGCTACAGCTCAACACCGTGCACTACATCGACCTGCTGCGTTACTTCGTTGGCAACGTCAAAAGGGTGACCGGGGTCTGCAGGTCGGTGCAACCACAAATGACCAACGGTGCAGATGATTTGGTCGCAGCAACCCTCGAATTCGAGAACGGTGCCATCGGTGACCTGTTCAGCAGCTGGACCACTTATTTGGTGCCAGAAGCGTCGTCCTATATGGTCCTTGGTAGCAAAGGGTCCGTTCACTCGACGCCACCGGGAACCGCCAATGACGATAGTCCAATTCGGCACTTCGGCAATGTTATGTTCGCGGAAAAGGAGGATGCGCCCGACCGGGAAAGGCAGATGAATCCACCATTCGAGCCCCTCGACACAAGAGACTTCGTTTTGCCCAACACAAGCTTCTTCGTCAACGAGATCCTGCACTTCGAGGAGTGCATCAGAACCGGCTCTGAGCCCTTAAGCTCCGGTCGGGACAACATCGAAACGATGAAAGTGGTCATTGGCATCCTCGAATCGTCGCGTACCGGCAAGTCTGTCGATATAGCTGATCTTTAGCCGCCGTTGAAGCAAACCGTTTAATTCGTACTATCGGAGTTCAGTTTTACCTATACTTCACAACTGGAATAATTCGTTTTGTAGCCGAGACGTGGGTCAGGTTTGCCCGGTCAGGCATGACTCAAAACTCATGAGGAGAACCAATGGATCTTTCGTTAAATGACGAACAATTGCTCATAAAGGACAGTGTGGAGCGGTTTGTTCTTAATGATTATAGCTTCGACCAACGGAAAAAGTACGTCGCGGAAGCCCACGGTTATAGCGAGGAAAATTGGGCGATGTTTGCCGAATTGGGCTGGCTGGCTATTCCTTTTAGCGAGGAAGACGGTGGTCTGGATGGCACGGCGATTGAGTCAATGGTGGTTTTCGAACAATTCGGCAGGGCCATTGTCGTTGAGCCATTTATACCGACGGTAGTCCTTGCCGGTGGTGCGATTCGCTTAGGCGGATCATCGGAACAAAGAAAGCGCTACTTACCGGCACTTATCGAGGGAAAATTGCAGGGTGCGTTGGCGTTTGTCGAACCGCAAGGGCGTTTCGACTTGCAAGACCTGACGACTACGGCGACGGCCAAAGGTGATGGCTTTGTCATCAATGGATATAAGGCCGTTGTTTTAAATGCAGGGGCTGCCGATTTTCTGGTTGTGTCGGCGCGTACCAGTGGTGCCCAGCGTGACACAGATGGCGTTTCTCTGTTTGTGCTTGATGCGAAGCAGGCTGGCATTTCCCGCCATGATTTTACTACTGTGGATGCATTGCGTGCATCAGAAATCACCTTCGAGAATGTTGAGGTGGGTGCGGATGCCTTACTTGGTGAAGCCGGGCAGGGTCTGGCTGTATTGCAACAGGTTATCGATGAAGGAACGTTCGCTGTTTGCGCAGAAGCCGTAGGTTGCATGGAAGTGTTGTATAAAGACACCGTGGAATACAGCAAAGTCCGCGAGCAATTCGGTCAGCGTATTGGCAGTTTTCAAGCGCTACAGCATCGCATGGTCGACATGTTTATGGCCTATGAGCAATCCAAATCAATGCTATACGTGACGGCTGCTTACCTGGAAAAAGGCTATGACGAGGAAGCACAAAAATACATTGCGGCACTAAAAGTCCAGATTGGTAAAGCGGGTAAGCTTGTCGGCCAGGACGCAATTCAAATTCACGGTGGTATGGGCCTGACGGATGAACTAAGTACCACTCATTACTTTAAGCGAGTGACCGTCATAGAAAATATGTTCGGCAACAGCCGCTTTCATCTGAAACGCTTTGCTGCGCTGGCTGGATAACGGGAGACAAAACGACATGGATATTGCTTTTACTGAAGAAGATTTGGCATTCCAGCAAGAGGTCAGAAGCTTTCTTGACGAGGCGTGGCCGGAAGAGATGCGCGTTAAATACCGCCGTACCGCTTTAGACAGGACCAACCGGGAAGATCAGATGGGCTGGCAGCAACGGCTTGCCGCAAAGGGCTGGGCCGCGGTCAACTGGCCCGTTGAACATGGTGGGGCAGGGTTTACAGACACCCAGAAATACTTTTTCGATCTGGAAATGACCAAAGCCGGCGCGCCACGTATGTTGCCATTCGGTATGACCATGGTGGCACACGTTCTCATGAAATTTGGCACAGAAGAACAAAAGCAGAAGTATTTACCTGACATCCTCAATAGCCGTGCCTGGTGGTGCCAGGGATATTCGGAGCCCGGTTCCGGGTCGGATTTGGCATCACTCCGAACCAAAGCTGAGGATGGTGGTGATCATTATGTGGTCAATGGGGTGAAAACCTGGAATACCTTAGGCCAACACGCCGATATGATCTTCTGCCTGGTGCGCACCAGCCAGGAAGCCAGACGGCAAATGGGCATTAGCTTTCTGCTGATTGATATGAAAAGCCCGGGCATTACGGTCGAACCGATTATTACCATGGATCAGCCGAAACCCGGCTTCCAGGAAATCAACACGATTTACTTTGAAGATGTGCAGGTACCGAAAGAAAATCTGGTGGGTGAAGAGGGCAAGGGTTGGACCTACGCGAAATACCTGCTTGAATTTGAACGGGGCAATGCGCATTCGCCGGGATTATATGAGTCGCTAAACCAAGTCGAAGAGATGGCGAACGAGACGCAGAGTGGCGCAGGCGCGTTATTCGATGATAGTGATTTTCGCGATCGCTTCAATGAATTGAAAATTCAGACCATGGCAATGGAAGCCACCGAAATGCGGATTCTGGGTTCGTTATCCGCAGGTCAGAACGTTGGCCCGGAGTCATCTCTGTTGAAGACGCGCGGCTCAGAAATCGGCCAGGCTATTTCGGAATTAGCCGGCGAAGTTGCAGGCTACTACGGGTTGCCATTGGATCAGTGTGTGCCCCTTGACGATGATGACTTTGTGCCAGTAGGACCGGCACACTTCAACGGCGTGTCACAGAAATATTTCAACCTACGAAAAACTTCGATCTACGCAGGCTCTAATGAGATCCAGCGGAACATTATGGCGAAGTTGGTGCTTGGTTTAGAGTGATCGGGTCAGAGCGACTAGGTATTTTCGTTAGGCTCCCACACTCGATTGTTTTGCGCATCTAGAAACCCCTGGTTTGTAGGATTCAAGTGCCAGATATCGAGCCGCGTAATGGTAGTTTCCGTACCGACAGTGAAAGCGTCAAGGCCCTGGTTGCCCGTGCAATCGAGATGCACTCCTAGCAACGCCTGGCGGTCGTTGACGAATACCTCTACCAGGTATTTGTCGATAAATATTCTGAGTTCCACATCTTCGTCATCCGGTAGATCGGCAACAGCGAATGGCGCTTCCGTAGTGCCAACCCGCAGCGTACCGGTTTCCGGTCGAAAAACAATGGACAGCCCACCGTCTGCGCTGTCGCCAAATAGAGTGAAGCCAAAGAGTTTCCGCGCCGCTTGTTTGTGGGGTACCGCAATACGGATCTCAATCGCATCCCCGTCGAAATCTGCAATACGCTGCAGGTTGGGTGCGCCTGTAGGGGGCATGGGTGTACCGTAGCCGTGTTTCACAATCGGATTGCTAATGGTTACATCGGTGAGGGTAACCCCATCGAAACGTTGCCCTTCAAGTTCAGCAAGCGGTTTGATACGCAGGGTCCCGTCGCTTGCCAGACTTAACTCCCGCGGCATAGATTGAATGGTTTTGTTCAGCAATGCGTCATCAGGGCCGGCGGAGGTTAGCCAGGCCCACATGACGCGGCGGCCGTCCGCGGTAAGAACGCTTTCTGGTGCAAAGAAGTCCGTACGTTGGAACAATCCAAACAGGGGTTGCTCATCCCGCCGCCAGTTCATACGACCGTGCACCTCCGGGACGAATTGCTCTGCCTTCGCATCCCAGTCGCCAATATAATAGCGGCAGCCGAGTGGATGACTAATGCACAGCAGCATCCACCGATCACCTAGCCTAAAGAAGTTAGGACATGAGATGTCTTCACCGATCGTTGTATCCGGAAGATGGTGATGCATGAAGTCACCAATCAACGTCCAGTTCTTCAGGTCATCCGACTTGAAGATTGGGGGCTGAGGGCCACCGGAAATGGCGTAGTAGGTGTCATCGATAAGAAAGCAGTCCGGATCCCAGTGGTACATCTTTTTTGGCTCACTGCCGTCTGGGTTTCTCACCTCCACAACATAGGGTTTTTGCCAGTCGGACAGTTGCCGGTTTTCTGCAATCGCAATTTGGTTTCGACCCGAAGCCTGCCCATGGTATATGACAGCTGGTTGGCCTTCCTTGGTCATGAATCCTGTTCCGCTGTACATACCGTGACCCGTAAAAGAGGGCTGAAGTTTTGTCGGTTGCCAGGTCCAGTGCAGCATATCGGGGCTGGTGACGTGAATAAAACAGAAGGATTCCTTACCCTGCCACTGTTGTTTGATGATGTAGTGCAGGTGATATACACCGTCGAGATAGAAAGCGGCGTTCGGATCACCCGGTAGACTGTCTCCACCCGGATGCATCAGATGGTAGTTTAGTGTCATGTCATCCATAGGTATTCTCTCTCTTGGTGTTTACTGCCAGTAACCGGATGTGGATGATCTCAGTTTTCGATCCGGTTTTACAAGCGGGTTGAAATATCAGGAGATTTGTTTGAGTATGCCGGACGACACCCCAATCAGGAATCACCGATGGCGGAATTACCAATTGACACCTGCGGAGACAATCTTCGTGCCTGGTTGGCACAAACCCCAGAAGATGCGATCGATGTTGAGCAACCGATTATTGATCCCCATCATCACCTGTGGGATCGGCGCCCTCGTCCAGCGCAACCGGAAGATTCTCGTGCGCATCTGAGATATCTCGCCGACGACCTCATTGAGGATATCCGCGGTGGGGGTCACAACGTCGTTGATACGGTATTCATCGAGTGTGGCTCGATGTACCGACTAAACGATGACTCGAAACGTGCAGCGGGGGAAACAGAATTTGTGCAGGGAGTCGCGGCGATGGCGGCGAGTGGATTGTACGGTGAAGATGTCCGCTGTTGTGGCGCGATCGTTGGTTTTACCAACCTGACAAAGGGCGTAGCGGATGTGGAATCCGTACTGCGGGCACATATGGCCGCCGGCGCCAATTTTCGTGGCATCAGACACGCCCATGGCTGGCATGAGTCACCCGATATTCCAAATTCACATCACCCAACCCGGGATATTGCAGGGTTACTCGCACGGGACGACTTCCGCGCTGGTTTCTCTATCCTGGATAAACTGAATCTCAGCTTCGACTGCTGGGGTTTTCACACACAACTCAGTGAAGTGGCGGATCTGGCGAATGCGTTCCCTAACGTCACTGTGATTCTCAACCATATAGGCGGACCTATGGCCATCGGGCCGTATGCCGGGTTACGAGAAACACAGGTGTTTAACGACTGGCAAGCAGGGATCGTTCCGCTCGCTGCCAGTGCCAATATTGTTGTAAAGCTGGGTGGTCTCGGTATGCCAAGCTATGGCTTCGCCCATGAAACACTGGCAGCACCGCCCAACTCAGAACAGCTTCAGAAAGTCTGGCAACCGTACTTTGATGTGCTGATCAATGCATTTGGACCCGCGCGTTGCATGTTTGAATCAAATTTCCCGGTCGACAAGGTTTCCTGCAGCTACACCAGCATGTGGAATGCCTTCAAGCGGATCAGCGATCAACTGGGTATGTCAGAGACGGAGAAGAACGATCTTTTCTATGGCACAGCTGCCCGTGCCTACAGGATGTCATTGTCTGATGCTCTGAACGCTGGTATCTCGCAACCCGTCACGTAAAGCCCATAGGCAGAGTCAGCTGAGTCGAGCGATCCGTGCCAACCTCCATAAAAGAGCCGGGCAACAGGAAGCCTGGGTCTGCGGGTATATTTGCTTCTAGCCAACTTGCGATTTCCAGCCGAAACTCATGCAGTTCTTTTAATTCTTCACTCACGTCGTGGTCCGCCTTTGTCATTGATTGTCGCTAGTCGTTGTTGTTCGTAAAGTGCACCGAAACTCGCCGTCCCGAAGTTTGCTTAAAATATCACGCTTGATGGTATGGTACGAGAGCGTCATTATTCACCCTGAGGCAACCCATTAAAGGTACTAACCGGCATGAACAAACTACCGTTAGCAGGATACACCGTATTGGATCTCACGCTGGCAAGAGCCGGGCCTACCGCAGTAAGACTGCTGGCAGACTGGGGTGCCAATATCATTCGCATCGAACCGCCCGCCAGCAGTGAAAGAATGGCGGGTAGAGATACCCCGGATTCGCAGAATCTGCATCGTAATAAACGTGGCTTAATCATCAACCTGAAATCGGAGGAAGGGCTGGCGCTTTTTATGAAGCTCGCGGCTCAGGCAGATATTATTGTCGAGAATTTTCGCAAGGACGTGAAGCATCGTCTCGGTATTGATTATGAATCCGTAAAAAAGATTAACCCCGCCATTATCTACGCCAGCATTTCCGGTTTCGGTCAAGAAGGCCCCTACAGCGAACGACCCGGCGTCGATCAGATCGTGCAGGGCACCAGTGGTCTTATGTCGGTGACAGGTGAACCGGGGCAAGGTCCAATGAGAGTCGGCATTGCCATTAGCGATACCACCGCGGGAATGTTTTTGGGGCAGGGCATACTGCTCGCCCTGTTGCACCGGGAGAAAACCGGTGAGGGTCAATGGGTTCACACCTCGCTACTCGAAGCCATGCTGTGCAAACTTGATTTCCAGGGTGCGCGCTACACGATGAATGGCGAGATACCCGGCCAGGAAGGGAACAACCATCCCTATGTGTCGCCGATGGGTGTGTTCAACACAGCAGATGGCAAGGTCAATCTCGCCGCCAGCAGCAACAAGATGTTCAAGGCGGTAGTGCTTGCTCTGGGGATCCCAGCGCTGGCAGAAGATGAGCGGTTTTCTTCCTTTGCTGGTCGTCTGCAACACCGCCACGAACTCTGGACGCTGTTGAACGCGGAAACCAGTAAGCAGCCGACAAAGGAACTGGTCAATCTGATAAATAATGAAGCGGGTTGTCCCTGCGGTCCAATTTACAATATCGGTGAAGCCTTTGAAGACGAGCATGCGAAAGCGCTGCGTATGACCAAGGTTGCCCATCACGACCGCTTAGGTGACATCAACCTGATCCGGTCGCCGATTAACATGTCGGCGTTTGAGCAGCGTGACGAATTTGACCGACCGGGCCCTGATGCTGGACAGCACAGCGAAGAAATTCTCATTGAGATGGGGCTGACCAACGACGAGATTGAAACGTTGCGCAACCAGGGCGCCATCTAGTTGCCCCCGGTCAGGTTGTAGATGGGTATAGCAATCGCTGAGGCGATGGAGGACTAAGCATGGCGTTGATCGATGATATCGTAGCGTCGCAGAACGAACTCACTGAGTGGCGACGGGATATACACGCTCACCCGGAACTGGGCTTCGACGAAAACAGAACGGCCGATTTCGTGGCCCGGCAGCTTGAATCTTTCGGTATTGAGGTTTTCAGAGGTATTGGTAAAACCGGGGTGGTCGGCGTATTGAAGGTTGGCAATGAAACCAGTGCCATCGGTCTTCGGGCAGACATGGACGCACTGCCGATCCATGAGAATAATACATTCAGCCATCATTCCATCCACGATGGGACCATGCACGCTTGTGGTCATGACGGACACACCACTATGCTGTTGGGTGCGGCACGATATCTGGCCCGGACTAAAAAATTCCAAGGACAGGTCAACTTCATTTTTCAGCCTGCCGAGGAAGGAATCGGTGGCGCCAAGGCGATGATTGAAGACGGGCTATTCGAACAGTTCCCTTGTGATCAGCTCTTTGCAATGCATAACGCGCCAGGCGTGCCCGTGGGTAAGTTCGGAGCGGTTCCCGGTATTAGGACTGCTGCAGGTGCTTTTTTTGACATCGACATCCAGGGCACTGGTGCCCACGGAGCGTTTCCCCATGAGGCTGTGGACCCCATTGTTATCGCCGCACAACTCATTACTGCATTGCAAACTGTCATATCCCGTAATACCGCACCGGGTGACGTCGCTGTGCTGTCCATCACCAAGATGCATGCCGGGGATGCCTATAATGTGATCCCGGCAAACGCAACGCTGTCGGGTACGGTCCGTACGCTATCACTCAAGCTCATGGACCGGATTGAACAGCGTATGCGTGAGGTCACAGCCGGTGTGGCAAACTCCCACGGTGCCACCGCAGAGGTTTCCTTCAGAACCATTTTCCATCCCGTGATTAACGATGCGGATGCCACGGCTGTCGCAGCGGATGTCTGTTCGGATCTGGTGGGAGCCGATAATGTGATTACGTCTTCACCGCCCGGAACCGGTTCAGAGGACTTCTCTTTCATGTCCGAAGCCGTGCCGGGATGCTATCTGATATTGGGCAACGGCGATGGCAGCCAGCCTCTACATAACCCTGACTATGACTTTAATGACGAGGCACTGGTGTACGGTGCAAGCTTTTTTGCACGTGTTATCGAGTCCACACTGACCAACGACGCCAGTGACTGATCCTGCGATCCAGATGCGCGAGACCGTCGCGCTGAAGGGGTGATTGCTCGTGGTATGCTGCGCTACTCAAAGATTCTTAAGGCTTGATCATGACACACGACATTGTTATTCGAGGTGGTGACATTGTAGACGGCATGGGTGCTGAAGCAGTACACGGTGATCTGGCTATCGACGACGGATTCATTACCGCCGTTGGGGAAGTCGACGGCAAGGGCACGCAGGAGATCGATGCGGAAGGTCTCCTGGTAACGCCAGGCTTTATTGATCTGCACACGCATTTGGATGCACAGATCGGCTGGGATCCCTCAATGACGCCTGTTGCATGGCATGGTGTTTCAACGGCCCTGCTCGGTAACTGCGGCGTGACCTTTGCGCCCTGTAAACCATCCGACCGCGAACTACTGGCGGGCATGATGGAAACCGTAGAAGACATTCCCAAGCACGCCATCATGACGGGGCTGCCCTGGAACTGGGAAGATTATGGCGGTTACCTTGATGCGATCACGGAACTGAAGCCCTCTCTCAACATGGCTGGCATGGTTGGTCACTGTGCGGTTCGTTACTATGTCATGGGAGAGCGCGCGGTAGAGGAACTTGCGACGCCGGACGAAATGCAGCAGATGGCCGAGATCGTCGCCCAGTCCATAGACCGGGGTGCATTTGGCTTTTCCACTAATCGTCTCGAGGGGCACCGCCTGCCAGACGGTCGATCAATCCCGGGTACGTTCGCTGATCCCGAAGAGCTGGAAATCATTGGTAAAGAGGTCGGCGCCAGGAATGCACTGATGCAGGCCGTCGGGGCAGATCACGATGTGCTTCGTAGAATGTCCGACGCATCAAAGGGCCGCATCCTGTTCAGTGGCGGTGGTGCTAACGAGCCCGGTTCGGCTAAACGTGTCGTAGGGTTTCTGGACGCGCTTTGCGAGGGTCGTGACATTACGGCGATCACACAGGTGCGTGGTTCTGGGTTTATGTTTGGATTACAGGGTATGTTGCCTTTCGGGGGCGAGGCCTGGGAGGCGTTGCGCGAACAGGACTTCGCTGGGCGTCTTGCCGCGATCAGGAGCGATGAAACCGCCAACAAGCTGATCGAGGAAGGCAAGCACGAGTATAAGGTGCGTTTAGGAATTGCTGAGTTCGCAGTACCTTTCAATCGGCTGTATTACCAGGGTAATGGTGAAGCACCGATATATACCGCTGACATCAACGAGAACATGATGGCGCAATGTAAAGCCAATGGCGAGTCACACGTCGAAATGTTCATACGACTGGCAAGGGAAACAGACGGGCGTGCGCTCTTCACCTGGCGCATGTTCAACCAGAATCTGGACGAGTTGGGTGAAGTGTTCAAAAGCAAGCACATCTTCCCAAGCCTGGGCGATTCCGGTGCGCATGTGTCTCAGTTCATCGATGCCGGTTGGCCCAGCTTTGTGTTATCTCACTGGCTGCGTGAAAAACAGCTGTACACGATTGGTGAAGGCATCCGTCGGCTGACCTCGGGACCGGCACGTGTCATTGGACTCAATGATCGAGGTACGCTGGCTGTCGGCAAGCGTGCTGATGTCAACGTGATTGACTTCGACAACGTGAGCGAACTGCACCCGGAGATGGTTCACGACTTCCCGGGCGGCGCGCAGCGCTACATTCAGAAAGCACGAGGCTATAAAGCGGCAGTGATCAATGGTCAAATCAATCTGCTGGATGATGAATTGACCGGTGCCCAGGCGGGCGAGGTTCTGCGTCATGGTGGATAACAAAGGAGCAGCGCTGACAGCAGACCCCGCACTACGCCTTCGCCAGATCTGTTTGCTTACGAAGGATCTTGAATGGACCTCCAGCGTACTTTGCGCGGCGTTTGACGCACCGGTCGTGTTTCGCGACTCGCGTATGGCGGCCGGTGGCGATCTTACCAATACACATATCCGTCTGGGCGATTCGTTTCTCGAGACAGTTTGCCCTTCAGACTTGGCGTGGCAGCGTTCAACCACGCAAACCCGATTGCTGGAGCGCAACGGTGACTGCGGCTACATGGCAATTGTGCAGGTTCCTGATGTGGCAGTGGCCTCCCGGTTGATGGCTATCCAGGGTTCGGGAGCAGGGATTGTATCTGGTGCCTGGAATGTTTGTCCTGGCTCTCCGGGCTCGGGTCTGGCCGGAATTGAATCAGGGCACTACGTACTTGGCGAACCGTTGCCCAAGGATCCAGGCACGGTTTCCGGAGCGAACGTTCAGTTCCATCCAAGGGACTTCGGGACCTTAGCTGAGATTCAGGAGAACTGGCCAGGCCAGGTTGATTATCCAGGGAATAAAGGAACCTACTACCCGGCAGGAAACACCTGGCAGAATGGGGTTGATGCGAGACTCTACGGTGGTGTGACAAGTGGCTTTGCGGCCGTCGAAATCGCACTGCGCGACGCTGACCCTGAGGAAGTCTGTCAACGATGGATGAATGGTCTCGGTGCTGGCTGCTCGATTGACCCGGCGCAACCAGCAACCCTTAAATTGTCAGTCGGACAGACGATGCGCTTTGTCGCGCCAGGAGCCGACGGCAAAACTGGCGTTGTCGGTGTCGATCTGTGGGTGGCCCCCGGCGTTGATAAGAAATTTGATGCAATAGAAGTCTGCGGGGTGAAGTGGACCCTTGTTGTGGCATCGTAGGGGAACCGGCGTTATCGCATCACCCTGAAACAGCTACGGATTTCGTTGACGAACAGTTCCGGCTGTTCGAATGCGGCAAAATGTCCTCCCTTTTCGAGTTCATTCCAGTAAACGAGGTTCTGGAGCCGCTGCTCGGACCAGGCTCTTGGCATTGGCACTATCTCTTTTGGGAATATGCTGCAGCCAGCAGGTACCTCGACTTTATTCTTACCCCCAAATGAATGAAAGCTCTCCCAGTAAAGCCGGGCAGATGATGCGCCGGTGTTGTTTAGCCAATACAGCATAATGTTATCGATCAGCTCGTCGCGGGGTAGCGCGTTTTCCGGATGACCCTCGCAGTCAGTCCAGCGCCAGAATTTCTCGAGAATCCACATCGCCTGTCCTGAGGGGGAGTCGGCCAGGCCGTAGCCCAATGTTTGTGGCCGCGTACCCTGTTGCTTGGAGTAGCCCGAGTCCTCATCCTGATAAGCCTGACCACGCGCCAGGGCGTGCTTGTCTTTTTCGGTCGGATTCTCGCGCGCTTCCTGCGTTGGCCAGCCGGTTGGCATATTGAGGTGGATACCTTTGCAGTGACCGAGATTCTGCAGGCCAATTTCTGTGGTCACCGCAGAGCCCCAATCCCCACCCTGGGCGAAGTATGCGTCATAGCCTAGTCGCGTCATGAGCGTATCCCACATTTGTGCGATCTTGGTCACGTTGGTACCGGTCTGTGATGGTTTCCCTGAAAAACCGTATCCAGGTAGAGAGGGGCACACCACGTGAAAAGCATCTTTGGCATCGCCGCCATGAGCAGTGGGATTTGCCAGTGCGTCAATCACCTTATGAAACTCGACTACTGATCCTGGCCAGCCGTGGGTCAGCACAAGCGGCATTGCTGAAGGTTCTGGGCTTGTGACGTGAACGAAATGAATGGAGAGATCGTCAATCTCGGTGGTGAACTGATCGAAACGGTTCATTTGTGCCTGCCGTGCCGACCAATCGTAATCCTCTGCCCAATATCGGCAGAATTCCTGCGCGTACGCTAAGGGTACACCCTGGCTCCAGTCATCAGTGGTCTCGGCATCGGGCCATCGGGTGGCAGATAGACGGTTTTGTAGGTCAATGATTTCCGCAGCGGGTATATCAATACGAAA
>Ga0114999_10007023_pt1 | contig 12837 bp, 11 predicted proteins | sample ArcticOcean_MG_C_3_FD_89820 | JGI IMG/M metagenome (GOLD analysis project Ga0114999, IMG submission 89820) | Marine microbial communities from western Arctic Ocean - ArcticOcean_MG_CB8_126 | ecosystem: Environmental > Aquatic > Marine > Oceanic | place: Arctic Ocean: Canada Basin | collected...
CCGTGATCCGCACGTCCTCCGCGATCACTCGGCCACGCAGCTCCTCCACCCGCTCCAAGACACCATGGGCGATCGTGGCCGCGTTCTTTCCCTCGCGCTTCGCGATGGCGATCGTGACCGCCGGCTCGAAGTCCATCCCGTCGCCCCCCGTGGGCAGGAACGAGACGTATTGGTCGGGCTCCGCCGGGCCGTCCGCGATGGCGGCCACATCCCGCAAGAGGATGGGGCGTTCACCGACTATGCCCACGACGACGTTGCGCACCTGCTCGACGTCCTGCAGCAGCTGTCCCACGCGGACTGGGATGGAGCGGTTGCCCGAGAGCAGCGTTCCTGCCGGGAGCTCCGCGTTGGCGGCCTCCAGCACGTGGATCACCGCGCCCGCTGACAGACCGCGGGCGGCCAGCGCCTGCGGGTCGAGCGTCACCCGCACCTCGCGCGGGGCTCCACCGATCACCCATGTCTCGGCCACGTCGTCGATGCGCTTGAGCTCCGCTGCGAGTTCGACCGCCTGCTGGCGCAGCAAGAACCCGTCGCCCACGTCCCCACCCCCGGAGAGCGTGAGGGTCAGGATCGGGACCTCGTTGATGCCGTGGAGCGTGACCATGGGGGGCGTCGCTCCTGATGGAGCGCGATCCGCGTTGGCGAGCAGCTTCCCGTAGAGGCGCGTGAGCGCGATCTCCGGCTCCGTGCCGACCTCGTAGCGCGCGGTGATCATGGCGCCGTCGGATTGGGCCACACTGTAGACGTACTCGACTCCCGGGATCTCCCAGATCGCCTGCTCGAGCGGCTCGACGACCCGACGCTCGACCTCTGCCGGCCCGGCACCCGGGAGGCCAACCATCACGTCGATCATCGGGACGCGGATCTGGGGCTCCTCCTCGCGGGGGGTCGTGAGAAGCCCTCCGACCCCCGCGGCCACAGACGCTCCCACGAGGAGCGGTGTCAGCTTGGAGTTGAGGAACCGCTGGGCGATACCGCCCGAGAGTCCGGTCTTCACTGGACGATCCTCTCCCCCGACTCCAGGCCGCTCAGCACCTCGACGCGCGCCTCCCCGGCGGCCTCCGCCCCGGCGGTCTCGAGACGCCGGCCCAGTCGGATCCAGCGGAGCGTCTCACCGGAGTCGGTGACGACCCGTACGCCTGTCAGCTGTCCCCGACGGACGACCGCCGACTCCGGGATGGCGATCCCCTCGCGGGCCCCTGCGGGCACGAGCGCCGTGACGGCAACCCCGGTCGGCCATGTCGCCGGCAGGTCCGCGCGGACCTCGACCGTCCGTGTCCGGGCATCAGCGCCGGACGCGATGGCCCGTATGGTCGCCGCTGCTTCTCCGGCGGCATCACTGCGCACCACGATCTCCTGCCCAGGGTCAAGCGTAGCCGCCAACTCCGGCGGCACGCCGAGCACCGCCTCGCGGGGCCCATCGGCGGCGACCCCCACCAGCGGCACCCCGGGTGCAGCGAGGTCTCCGACCCCGGCCGTCCGACTCACCACCGTGCCGGCGAAGGGCGCGCGGAGCGCCGCGTATCCTGCGGCCGCATTCACCTCCAGCATCGCGGCCTCGGCGAGCATCACCTGAGACTCCGACTGCACGAGTCCGAGCCGCGCCTGGTCGCGCTGCACCATCGGCACCGCGTCCTGGGCGTACAGCGTGTCCATGCGCGTCACGTGTCGGGCCGCCTCGTCCCTGGCGGCCTCGGCCACCCGTAAGGACGCCTCGGCCCGCACGCGGTTCGCTGCGATCTCATCCGTGCCGAGTCGGAGCAGGACCTGACCCGCAGCGACATGGTCACCGACTTCCACTTCGATCGACGTGATGCGCGCCATGAGCCGAGTAGCGACGACGGCCTGTTGGCGCGCTGTGACCGTCCCGTCCACCGGTATGACGGCGGCAAGTGACTCGATCTCGACCAGCATCGTCTCGCCGATGGGTGTGGTCACGGCCGGAGCACGGCTCGGCTCGGGGTCACCGCACGCGGCGACGGTCGTCGCGAGCAGCAGAGAGGATATCCATGCTTTCATCGATCGAACGCTCCAAAAGCGAAGTCGAGCGCGGCGCGGGCCACGGCGTGGTCGCGCTGGGCAGACATGAGAGAGAATCGGGCGGCCGTCGTCGCGGCCTGTACGTCCAGGAGCTCGGAAATGGGAGAAGTCCCTGTGCGGTAGCGGAGACGGGCCTGCTCGAGCGCGCCCTGCGCCTCCTGCCACGCATCACTCGCGACGACCACACGCTGCTCTGCGGCGGTCAGCATCCGTTGGGCCGACAGCACCTCGAGCCCGGCCGAGCGCTCCGCCTCATCCAAGCGCGCCACAACCTCGTCCCGCTCGGCACGCGCCTTTCGGACCTCACCCACACCTGCGAGAGCCCGGAAGGGGTCCCAGCTGAGCCCGATCCCGATCGTCCAGTCGCCGCTCCCGTCACTCCAGGGGCTCGACTGCCCGTAGCGGGCCAGGGATCCGAAGGCCGCGATGCTCGGCAGGTTGCCCGACCAAGCGCTCTTCACACCAAGCGACGCCGCCTCGACACTGAGTCGACGTGCCTGCACGTCGGCACGCCCGGACACGTCGCAAGCCGCCACGTCGTCCAAGCAGACCGAGGTCAGGGCGTCGGAGAGCTGATCCGTGAGCACGAGCGGAACGTCCTCCGAAAGAGCGAGCATGGCCCGCAGCGCCGAGCGGGCGTTCTCTGCCATCGCGCCTGCGGCCAGTCGCCGCGTCTCGATTTCCGCCGCGCCCAACCGTACGAGCCGCGCGTCCAGGCCGGTCACCAGCCCCTGCTCGCGCATGGCCTCCGCCTGTGTGGCGTGGGCGCTCGTCGCCGCGAGCGCCTCGTCGAGCGCCTCGAGCGAGGCGGCGGCGAGCTGGGCGTCCCAGTAAGCCTGTGTCACGAGGTACTCCGTGGCTCCCGCGGCGCGGTCCGCCGCCAAGGCGCCGGCCTCCGCTCCCTTGCGTGCCGCCTTGTATCCAAAGAGCCCTTCGGGGACCAGCAGCGGCACCTCGACCGTGCCGGTCATGGCGAAGCCTCTGTAGGCCGAGGGGCGGTTCAGGGCGTCTAGCGCGAGGTCCTGCATCGCGAAGTTCTCCTGCCGGAGCTTCAGCCCGAACACCGCCACCGGGTCGGTGGTGCGCATGCCAGAAACGCCAAGCTGGAGGCTGGGCAGGAACGCCCGACTGGCCTCGAGCGGCGCCTGGGCCTGAGCCCGGGCCATTGCCTGCTGGGCCAGTAGGGAGGGGTTCTCGGCGCGCGCGCGACGCACCGCGTCCCCCAGCGACAGCCTGAGCGTGTCCTGCTGAGGTAGGGCTGCGAGCCCGAGCGATAGAGCGATCTCTAGGATCATGAGTTTATCGACCAGGTGGGGTCAGACGTCACACTGCCGAATGCAGCGGAGGATGTGCTCGACCTTAGGCTCCAGCAGATGGTAGACGACGTGCTGCCCGTCGCGGCTCGACTCCACGATCCCGTGGGCCCTCAGGCGCGCCAGGTGCTGGGAGGCGATGGGCTGAGAGAGTCCCACCTTCTCCTGGATCTCGGTCACGGTCGCATCTCCCGCCTCGAGGACCTCGACGATCTTGATCCGGTCCACATGCCCCAGGACTCGAATCGTCTCGGCGGCGCGCGTCAGGAGCTCGGGGTCGATGCCCCGCAGGAGGGGCTGTTTCTTCTTGATGAGTGCCATGTTACATAGACTAATAGATATATATCTATGTATCAAGAGCCGACCTCTCGATAGACCCCCGAGCCACTTCCGGCCGTACCGGGCAAGGCACGCGAGGCGGGCCCTCGGTGCCAGGTCACGATGAAGCGCCGCTGACGGAACGTCATGAAACTGTTCCACATGTTTCAAGGAACGCCCAAGAGGGATCGCTTAGAGTGCCAGCCCGCGGCGCATGTGGTCCACCTGCAATGAGTTAGGACGTTCGGGCAGGATCCGGAGCCCGTGGCTCGTGCGTTGCTTCAGGACCGGTGGACAGTCATCACCACTCAGTGAAGGAGCATCGCAATGCGCAAACTCTCTACAGCCCTCATGGCGGCCGCCGTTCTGGCGGCCTGTGACGGCCTCGATTCGCCGCTCGAGCCGGCGGCCGACGCACAGTTCTCCTCTGTGACGGCAACCGGACCGGCCGGGGCAGCCCTCTATGAGATTCAGGTCACGAACCTCACCGACGGTCAGCCGCTCACCCCGCCCCTCGTGGCTACGCACCGACCGCCCATTGACCTGTTCGACGTTGGCCAGCCGGCGAGCGCCGAAATCCAACAGATCGCCGAAAACGGGAACCTAGGTCCCATGGTCGAGGCTCTCGAAGCTTCGAAACATGTGGCGGCTGTGGTCGTCGCCGTCGGCAATCCTGTCCCCCCGCTACTCCCGGGTGAGACCCGCTCGTTTACCATCGCGGCCGAGACAGGCGCGAAGCACCTGTCGATGGCCGCCATGCTCATTTGCACGAATGACGGATTCACCGGGATCAATGGGGTCAGGCTCCCCCGTGACATCGGCTCTTCCTTGACGATCGAGACGAATGCCTACGACGCGGGGACAGAGACCAACACCGAGAATTTCGACAACCTCGTGCCCCCCTGTGGTCCACTCACGGGCATCGACTCCGGGGGTGCCGGCACCGGAATGAGTGATCCCGCACTTGCCGAGGGCGGAGTCATCCACCCCCACGAAGGGATTTCGGGCGCCGCTGACCTGCTCACGGAGTTGCACGGATGGGCCGACCCCGTGGCCCGAGTGGTCATTACTCGAGTCCAATAAGCATGCGGTCGAACCGACCCCGGCGCAGCCCGCAGCGCGTCGGGGTCGGGCACGGCCCTCCTTGACGGCGCCTTCCGCACGTAACGGATACGAAACCGGGCCGCTGGCTACATCGCCAGCGACCCGGTTCTTCATTCCTTCGCTGCTCCGCGAAGATCAGCCGTGCATCAGCGCCTCGGCCAAGCGGCGCCCTGATGGCGTGGCGCGTTCCCGATTCCCATGTAGACGAACTTGTGCAGCCGGCGTCCTTCGTACGTCTCAGTGACGTAGAGATTGCCCTGAGAGTCCGAATCGATGCTGTGAATGGTCTGGAACTCGCCGGCATAGCGGCCGCCGGTGCCAAGCGTGGAGACCTCTTCCATTGTCTGGCGATTGACGATGCGAATGCGCGAGTTCTTCCCGTCGACGAGGTAGAAGTAGGTCTGCTCCGCGTCGGGTGAGAAGGTGAGATCCCAGGTCGCTCCGTCTCCTAGCGTCTCCGGGGCGAAGTACGCCTCCCTTACGTAGGTCCCATCAGTCTGGAAGACCTGGACCCGATTGTTCTGGCGGTCGCAGACGTAGACCAGTCCGTCGTTCGACGGCTCCGCGCAGTGAACCGGGCCCCGGAACTGCTGCTCTTGGTAGTCATCCGAGGACCAACCCACCCCGAGCGTCCTGTTGCCCTCGAACTGGGGGCCGTCCATCGGGCGGTTGCCGTAAGCACCCCAATACCGCTTGATGACCCCTGTGTCGATGTCGACCACAGCCACGCGCTTGTTGCCGTACCCGTCCGCGAAATACGCCTCGTTGGCCGCGAAGTCGAACTCGATGTCGGCCACCTGGCTGAAGTGTGTCATGCTGTTGCTGTCTCGGCCCTGGCCCGTCTCACCGTAGGTCTCCAGATACTGTCCGTCCTGGGTGAACTTCAGCACATGTGAGTCGCCGCCACCGTTACCCCCGATCCAGATATTGCCCATCGCGTCGACCCCCATACCGTGGTTCGAGCCGGGCCAGACATAGGAGCTATCCGCAGGAGGACCACCCCACGCGCGCACGAGGTTGCCCTCGGGGTCGAACTGGAGCACAGGCGGTGCAGAGATGCAGCACGCCGCGAGGGGCTGGTCCCCTTCCCCGTTCGCCTCGTCGCCGCTTACGCCGCGGTGCACGATGTAGACATTGTCCTGTGCGTCGACGGTCACGCCGATGACGGTCCCGTAGATCCAGCCGTTCCCAATCGGCTTCGGCCAGTAGGGATCCACCTCGAACATCGGGGCCTGCACGGTCTGAACGACGGCGTCCAGTCGTGCCTGGGCCACGCCCAACAGGGCGATGGCCGCCAAGAGACTGCCACCCAACAACACGTTCCGTCGCCGGTTCATCTTCTTGCTCCTATTTCGAATGCCGGTGTCGGCTCGCGCGTCACCGGTCCCTCCAGTCGCCAGATGCTCCCGCCGGGGGGCGCTCATCGTGCGCCCGCCGGGTACACGGCGCCCTGATGCTCCATCGCGACCGGGCCGCTGCCCGTGTTCACGAACTTCTGGACCCTCCGGCCCTGGCCATCTTCGGAGGTGAAGATGTTTCCATCAGCATCGACGACCAGGGAGCCCAGCTCCCGGAAGTGGCTCGGATAGCGCCCGCCGATGCCGAAGGAGGTCCTGAACGTCAGGGTCTCAAGATCGAGAATGTGAACGCGCTCGTTCATACCGTCGGCTACATAAAGGAAGTCTTCATCCGGCGAAGCCGCCACGTCGAAAACCGACCCTCGGCCGAGCGTCTCCGGAGCCACGGTCCCTTCAGAGACGAACGTTCCGTCCTTCTCGAAGATCTGAATCCGGTCATTCTCTCGGTCGCAGACATACACGAGGTCATCGATGAGGCGAACACACGAGACGGTCGCGAACTGGCGGGAAGGAGTGCCCGAAGGACTGTAGGGCTGCATAGCACCATCGCTCGGTGCCTCGCCGTATGCCCCCCAGCTTCTCTTGAACTCACCAGTGCTGATGTCGAGCACCACGACGCGATGGTTGGCGTAACCGTCTGCCACATACACCTCGTTCGCGCCGCCGTCGAAGGCGAATCCAGCCGCCCCACCGAAGCTGGTCTGGCTCTGGCTGTTAGGAGTGCCGCCGACCTCCCCGATGGTCATGAGGTGCTGACCAGTCCTCGAGAACTTGAGGATGTGGGTATCGAACGTCGGAGCGGGTGGGGGACCTGCGGGGGCAGCAGCGCCTCCACGACCTCCGCGACCTCCGCGACCTCCCCGTCCACGAGCAGGCGGAGCCACGCCACCACCGATCCAGAGGTTACCATCGGGGTCGATGCCGATGCCGTGCGGCCGAACGGGCCAAGGATAGCCCATGTCCGGACCGCCCCATTCGCGAACCAAGGAGCCGTCGGGAGTGAACTCGAGCACGGCCTGAGTCGGCGTGCAGCACTGTCCCGTTCCCGTGACCGAGTTGATCTCGTTGGTGGCGTTGAAGCCATCCTGACGGGTCACGATCAGAAGGTTGCCGTCTGGAGCCACGGTCACACCGGACACCGGCCCAAGAATGTTCGGATACTCCAGCGGCATCGGCCACAGAGCATCAACCTCGAAGATCGGGACCCCGTCACTACTACCGCCGCCAGAACAGCCGGCGAGTCCTCCCATGACGGATACGGCCAAACCCCCGACGATAAGCCTTTTCATCGGCTCTCTCCTATATGCGCAGATGGCCCCGGGATTCGGGGGGGGGGAAGAGTATCCCGCCCCTGGGCATCCGTCCATACCGCTCGAGTGTATAACTTTTGCTTGACCCTCTGCGGCGCCAGCCGCTAGTCATTTCAAGGGCTCCGAGGGCCCCCACAACCTCATCCATCGAGCATGGACGGAGCGATGACCCTGAACGTTGTCCGCCTCTTGGGCGCGTTGACCATGACCGTACTCGTATTCGCTCCGTCGGGAGCGTCGGCGCAGGGCAACCTAGACATGAACTTCTTCGTCGCAGTCGAAGGAGCGTCATGGGGCGCCGACCAGGCCGCCCTCGAGGTGAGTGATACTCAGTGCACGGACCTCGGCTATGCTCAAGGCTACGGGCACCTGACATGGCGGGCGTATCTGAACGGGACCGCCGCGGACGGAGAGGCAGACCAGGTCGCGCGCACGCGCATCGGCGTGGGCCCGTGGTTCAATTACTATGGGGTCTTGATCGCCGAGAACCTGGCTCAGCTCCACAGCGACGAGAACAATTTGTGGTCGGAGTCCGCGCTTACGGTCCTTGGCGACTACCCACCCGACGGGACGCTCGAGATCCCTATGGGGTCACGCCTCGACGGAAGTCTCTTCACACGCGCCGGGCCATTCTTCTGCTTCGGCGTGCCGGGCTGAGTCGCGAGCCCGGATCCGGCTAGCCCCTTTTCGCGGGCTCCACCCAGGACCCCACGACCAACTCGACAGGCTGCCCGAATCGGTCCTTCATCTGGATTGGGATCGTGCGGCCCGGCTCACCGAGCATTCGGTTGCCCACGTGGAAGTGCAGGTGGGGCTGCCCGGCGAAACCCGTCTCTCCGCTATAGGCCAGATGAGCCCCCTCGCGGACCCGGTCGCCCCTCCTGACCAGGATGCCCCTCGAGAGGTGTCCGTACGAGGCCATGGTGCCGTCGCTGTGGGCAATCACCACCAGGTTCGCGCGCTCCAGGAGCTCGGGGTCCGTGCCCCCCTCGGTGAACCCATCCTGAACCAGGAGGACCGTGCCTTCGCGGGCGGCGAGGACCGGCGTGCCCACGGGCATGGCGATGTCCACGGAGTAGTGCATGCTGGCCAGGTGCGTCTCGGCCCCGCCGAAGCCCTGGATCAACTCGCGCGTGGCTGAGCCGCCGAAGGGGACCGCGTAGGCATACTCAGGGTCGGCCTCATTGGTGCTCGAGCCCAAATCGATCGCGATGGTTGCGCTGGCGCTGACGCGGCGACCCCGCTCGAGGGGCTGGAGGTGTGCGAAGTCGACGGTCGTCCGAGGAGGAACGACGACCGCCACACGACTTCCAGGCGGGGGACGAAGGTTTTCAACCGAACGAAAGGTCATCACGATCGTGACCGGCACGGGCTCTTGGTTGACCGCCGTGTACTCTCGGCCGAGCGGTCCGTCCGTGTGTGACACGCACACCCGCCACGCGCACCGTGCCACGCTACGCGGAGGTGCCGAGGCGCAGCCCACGAGGAGAAGGAATGGCAGAGAGCGTAACAGCCCGCGCATGCAGTGATGGCCCACCGAGGCTAAGGAATTAAGCGGTCGCGATCACAAGCTTGGGTACAGTCCAGCCCAGCGCAATCGCATGCGATGGCACCGTGACTGGTCCGGCCCCTGGCCGCGGTGGGCCCCGCCCGGTACGCTGACCCGTGACGCTGCCTCGCGAAGATACCGGAGAGAGGAAATTGCCTTCCGACTCGTACGAACGCGGACGTCGGGTGGGGCCCGCGCTCCTTCTGAGCGCCCTGACCTGCCTGCTTCCAAGCCCGGTCCTCGGTCAGGTCGACGTACACCCCGCCGCTGAGGGCGCCATCAGAATCACTCCCTTCGCCGGCGCCGGGGTGCAAGTCGAGTATCAGGGCACAGTGATCCACGTGGACCCATGGAGTCGGGCGGACTACTCGGCCGCGCTGCCGGCCGACCTCATCCTCATCACCGATACCTCAGCGGACCATCTCGACTCGGATCTGATCGGTACCCTGCGCAGGCCGACCACGACCGTCATCGTCCCGTCGACCCCGGAGGACGCGCGGGACCAAGGAGGTGCTTCTCGACTGTTGGCGGTAGCCGGCACGGTGGTCATGAACAACGGCGAGCGGAGGGACGCGCCGCTCGCGGGCGGTGGCCGGGCACGCGTCATTGTCGAGGCCATCGCCATGTATGACCTGATACCAGGGGCACCGTTTCACGCGAAGGGCGAGGGCAACGGCTACGTGGTCAGCCTCGGCGGGCTGCGCATCTACTTCTCCGGTGTCACCGAGTGCACTCCGGAGATGCAGGCTGTCCAAGGTATCGACATCCTCTTCGTGCCAATGAATCTACCAAATGGCAGGATGCCTCCGGCCGCAGCCGCGGAGTGCACAAAACTCCTCGCGCCCTCCATCGTCTACCCGTACCACTATAGAGAACAGCCAATCGACGAATTCGTCGAAGCGCTGCGCGGGGGCCCGATCGAGGTCAGGCTACACGACTGGTATCCTCCAGCCTAGGGCGGCGCTGAAGCCGAGCGATCGGCCACACAGGCCCGCGAGGCCCACCCCCGAGTGGCGGGACACCCCACACTTTACTGTTGCATTTCCCAACGGGAGCACCATCTTTCGGAATATAAACATATGTTTCGCACAGGACTACCCATTGGCGAAACCCATTATGCGCCGTTTGCTTCTGACTCTTACGATGGCGGTGGCGAGCGTCGCACTCGCTCGACCCGCCGAGGCCCAGCTGCCCCTCAAGTACGGGGTGCAGGCCGGTTATCTGACCGGCCTCTCGGACATCGCCACGGGCGTGCCGAACACCCTCGACGGCACCTTCGGCCTGGGAGCCCGTGTTGCTCTCCAGCCGCCTATCCTGCCGATCGGCCTCGTAGCCCAGGGCTTGTACTACTTCCCTGAGGGCGACGGGAGCTTGACCACGTACTCGCTGGCCGCTCAGGTGAGACTGCCTCTCCCGGTGGTCAGCCCTTATGCGATCGGTGGCTGGCAGTTCCGCCGGGCGAGTCAGGGTGGCGACTCCAACACCGAAAGCGGCCCCATGATCGGCGCTGGCGTGCAGCTCAACCTCGGCGTCTCGCTCTTCCTCGAGGGCACGATGGAGTTCAACGACGAGATTACTGGGTTCCCGGACGTAGACACCAATCCGCTCGTCATCAAGGGCGGTATCATGCTCGGCTAAGGCTGCCGAAAGCACGAACCCCTAAGAGGGTTCGAACAAGCGGGGGACCGGCTTCGGCCGGTCCCCCGCTTTGCTTCTCGGGAGCGTTCAAAACGGCCGGGAGTCTTCAAGAGGAATCACCGGGCCGACGGTATGATTCCTGCGTATGAACCGGATGAGGAATGACTCTTCCGGGGGGAGCGTGATGCGAATCAAGGCCAGCGGCGGCCAGGACCGGGCGGAGAGGCAGGGCGGCGAGGGCACCGCGGGGGGAGCAGGAGACCTTTCTATCATCTCCAGCGACATGAGCATTCGAGGGGAGTGCACTACTCGCGGCCATCTGCGCATCGAAGGGCGAATCGCCGGAAACGTCGCCGCCCGGGGCATTGAGCTGGCGCCGTCGGGCACGGTGGACGGGGACGTTGTGGCAGGGGACGGGGCGCAACAAACCAACGCGTTCGTCATCAGCGGAACCGTTTCCGGTGCGGTGCGTGCGGGTCGTGTCGAAGTGCGCCGCGGCGGATCTGTGAGTGGCGGCGTCGTGGCCGATGAGGCCGTAATCCAGGGGCGAGTCAGCGGGGGTGTTCAGGCCCGGACTCGGCTTGCGCTAGAGGAGTCAGCAGAAGTGGAGGGAGACGTTCTCGCCCGCCGCCTGGCTCTCAAGGAGGGCGGCCGTGTGAACGGGAATATCAGGATGGGAGACGATCTTCAGATCGACGGACCGCAGAAAGCCGCGCCGACTCCGAAGGCCAAGACCCAAGTGGAGCTGCTACAGCCCACCGCGTAGGGCGTCTTGCCTCGAACGTCGCGACCACGAGGACGCGGTCACGATTGAACGACCGACAGAAACGCCGCGCCGTACTTCTCCAACTTGGCTGGGCCCACTCCGGGCACAGCAAGCAGGTCAGCGTCGCTCGAAGGGCGACGCACGGCGATCTCCATTAAGACCTTGTCGCTGAACACGATGTAGGCCGGCACACGCTGCCGGTCTGCCAGTTCCTTCCGTAGCTCCTTCAGACGAAGGAAGAGCCCCTCCTCCTCATCGTCCAACGCACGTCCCACGGACGCGATGCGCTTCTTCGCCGTTCCGGAAGTCCGAACCTCCCCAAGTGAGGCCATCATCTCGGCAGCGAGTTCGGCGGGACCGATTCCAGAGCAGACGTCGCACGCCACACCACAGGGGGACATGTCCTCATCGAAGTGAGCCAAGATCGCCTGATGGCGGCACCGTCGCGTCTCCAGAAGCTGGAAGAGATCGACGGTCATCTGGCGCTTGCGATGCCACAGGTCCGGATCGTCGATGTCGTTCAGGAACCGCTCGTGGAGTTTCACGTCGGCCCACGAGTAGAAGAGGATGCAATCGCTCGGCAATCCGTCGCGACCTGCCCTGCCCATTTCCTGGTACCAGGACTCGACGTCCTTGGGCATGTCACGATGGATGACGAAGCGCACGTTCGACTTATCTATGCCCATCCCAAATGCGACGGTGGCGACGATGACGTCGACCTCGTCTCGCTGGAACGCCTCCTGCGCGGAGCGTCGCTCCTCGCCTGGCAATCCAGCATGGTACGCGCACGCCTTCACTCCGTTGGCGAGAAGAAAGTCGCACGTCTGATCCACCCCACGGCGGCTGAGGCAGTAAACGATTCCCGACTCGCCGGCCCTCCGCTGAATGAGCGCGAGGATCTCATTGCGCGTGTTGGCAGAGCCCTTCTTCCTGCAGCCGACCTCGAGGTTCGACCGGAAGAACGATCCTTTGAAACCGGCCGGCTTCGACATCCCTAGCTGTCGCGGGATATCTCGCGCCACGGCGCGGGTCGCGGTGGCGGTGAGCGCCAGCACCGGCACGTCGAGCCCGTCCTTGAGCCCCTGGAGCCGCCGGTACGAGGGACGAAAGTCGTGACCCCACTGGCTGATGCAATGGGCCTCGTCAACGACCATCAAAGAGATCGGGCACTGTCTCACGAAGTCGCGCAAGTTCCCGTCCAAAGCCTCGGGCGCGAGGTAGACCAACTCGTAGCCCCCGCGCTTCAGGGTTGCGAGCCTCGCTTGGCGCTCCTCCCATTCCAGCGTGGAGTTGATCTCCGCCGCCTTGAAGCCGAGTTGGTGTAGCGCATCCACCTGATCCTTCATCAAGCTGATGAGCGGTGAGACGACGAGCACAGTGCCGTCGAGCAACCGAGCGGGGAGCTGATACGTGAGCGACTTACCCGCTCCCGTCGGCATGA
>Ga0114999_10007025_pt1 | contig 12835 bp, 11 predicted proteins | sample ArcticOcean_MG_C_3_FD_89820 | JGI IMG/M metagenome (GOLD analysis project Ga0114999, IMG submission 89820) | Marine microbial communities from western Arctic Ocean - ArcticOcean_MG_CB8_126 | ecosystem: Environmental > Aquatic > Marine > Oceanic | place: Arctic Ocean: Canada Basin | collected...
AAAAGGCGCACCTGGTCGGACTCTCCATGGGTGGACGCATCGCCGCGAATTTTTATTTTAGGCGTCCTGAGCGAGTGGCGAGCCTGACGCTGGCCGATACCCATACCGGCTTTGGCGCACTCTCCCCGACCCAGCGCCAGGAATATATCGATGCCCGTCTGGCGCCGCTCAAGGCTGGCAAGAGTGTAGCCGATATCGCACCGGTGGTGGCCGGCAAGCTGCTTGGCCCCCACGCCACGCCCGAAATGCGCGCCCGTCTTGAAGCTAGCATCGCTGAGCTTCACAAAGAGTGCTATATGAAATCGCTGATCGCCACGGTCGAGCAGGACAGCGTCGGCGATTACGGCGCGATCAATGTGCCAACCCATGTGATGGTGGGCGAGTTCGATCCTCTCACCACGCCGACTATCTGTCGTGATCTTGCAGATCAGGTAAGGGGGGCCGCCTACAGCGTCGTGCCGCGCGCCGGCCATCTCAGCAACATAGAGAATCCGGCGGCCTTTAATATGGCGGCGCTGAAATTTATAGGTTCGTTATGAAAAACCGGCCGACGCTGAAGCGTCGGCCGGTGATAGTCCCGTATGTCTTAGATGGCTCTAGGTGATTATTTTTTCTCCATAAAGTAAGGCATCACCCACCCTTGCGGGATCGGTGTAAAGCTTACACTATCTTTATGCACGACCGTGTTGACCGCTTGCAAAAGCGGGATGGCCTTTGATTCCGATGCCACTTTGATATTGAGATCCTTATAGCCCTGGATGCGTTTGGCATAGTCGGTCTCGGTAAAGAGACCACGCACGATCTCGCCGATCTCCTCGGTGCGCCAGGAGCCAAACGGCAGGTCCGGGTGCATCATGTAGCCGGTAAAAATTTCCGGATCGCCGGTCGAATTGTCCCAGTTATACATGAACGCGTCGGGTTGGTTTTCGGTGTTGTTGAGCTCGTAATATTTACTCAGTTCAATGACTTCCGGGACCGCATCAATACCCACCTTTTTCCACATGCCCGAGATGGCGCGCGCCATGTCGAAATCATTGGCGAACGAACCGCTGGTAGTGAAAAACGAGAAGGTGACCGGATTATCCGCGCTGTAACCAGATTTGGCCAACATTTCCTTGGCCTTCTCAGGATCATACGGATACTCGTAATCATCGACCGAACCGGAGCTCCACTTCGGCACCGTCAAAGACAGCGGCGGTGCCTTGCCATTAAAGAGGCGCTCAGAAATCGCCTTCTTATCAATGGCCAGATGCATGGCGGCTCGGACATTATCGTCCATCATAACGCCTTTGCTGGCGATCTGGAGATAATACACATGGGTGTAAGGCGTGATATGGCCGGTCAAGCCGTCCTCGGCATCGAGGCGAATGGCTTCGCGGATCGGCACACTCACCGCCACATCGGCATTGCCCGACTGCACTGCAGCCACGCGCGCTGGCTCATCGGTGATGATCTGGAAGGTCACGTGCTTGATCTTGGGCGCGCCACCCCAATAATTATCGTTCGCTTCCAGCACAATGCGCGAGCCGCGTTGATAATCCACCAATTTATACGGGCCAGAGCCAATCGGGTTCTTGATGAACTCCTCATGGCCGACTTCCATGTAATATTTTTTCGGCACGATGTAGCTGCCGAGGAAGTTCCACCACTCCTGCACGGTGGCCATGGGATAGTTAAAGGTGATCGTTGCTGTGGTCGGCGAGGTGATGGCAAAATCCTTGAAAGCGCCCCACACACCGGCGAAATCGATCGGATGTTCCTTGTCCTGCGCGCGATCGAAGAAGCTGAACTTGATGTCTTCCATGGTCATGTGATCGCCATTATGGAAATAGACATCGTCACGCATCTCGATATGCATGGTCATCGGGTCGCCGTCGGCATAGCCCCACTTGGTCACCACATGGGGGATGTAGCCGAGCTTGTCATCCTGGGCGAGCGGCGCATCGAACACTGATTTATAGATGCCCTGGCCGGTCGGGAAATTGATGCTCGGGTCCCAACTTGGCACGTCCGCCTGGAAGGCGATGACGAGATTATCGTCCGCCGCCTTGGCCGGCGCATTGGCGCCAACAGACACGCCGGTGGCAATAACGGCCGCCGCCGCTATGCCCATCCCAAGGCGCGTTAATTTATTAAATTTCGGTAGATTTATCATCTAAATACTCTCCCTGCTTTTTTATTGAACCTGTTTCACTCACCTCATTGCCACCAATGTTCCCGCCCCTTGCCCTTCGGGTCAAGGCCCATGCCGGCGTCTTTGACAGCGCTTGCCTTGCTTGGCCGCGTTTCTTGTTCTTAACTCCAGGTGTTTTCACTCGGCGCGCCGGAGATATTTTAAGCATAAAAGTTTCCGCATCGGCAGAAAAAATGCAGAATTCAACCAATGCCATGATGATTGAGCCCCCCCGCCTATGCTGCGCCTGATACTCGCAATCCTGTTGCGGCGGCTGATTGTCGTCATTCCGATGCTGTTGATCGTCTCAGTGATGATCTTCGTGATCCTGCGCTTGCTGCCGGTCGATCCCATCGCCATGATTATTTCACCTACGGCGTTGCCGGACGAAGTGGAGGCCATGCGGGCCTATCACGGCCTGGATAAGTCGATCCCAGTGCAATATCTAATCTGGATTGGCAATGTCTTTCAGGGCGATTTCGGCAACGCCATCAGTTTCCGCGACAGCGTGATGAATTTGATTGCCGAGACCTTGCCGGTGACCATCGAGCTGGCGTTGTTTGCGCTCTTTTTCGCAATTATTATCGGCTTTGGCGCTGGCCTCTACATGTTTCATGTGCGCGGTACGGTGCGCGAGGCCGTGGCGGATGTCACCAGTATTGGCATGCTGTCCTTGGCGGATTTTCTTTGGGCGCTCATCCTTATGCTATTGGTTGGCGTACAATGGAAGCTCCTGCCTTTCTCCGGACGCTACGGCCCGGAATTCATCGCCCCCGATATCACCGGTTTTATATTTCTTGACGCCATCATCACCCTGAACGGCCCGCTGCTGTTAAGCGCGCTTGAGCATATTTTGTTGCCGGCGCTGGCGTTGGCGTTGGCCTTCGCACCGCTCATCATGCGGGTGTTGAAAGCCAGCCTGAGCGAAGTGATGACCGAGGATTACATCACCCTGGCGCGCCTCAGGGGTATTAGCGAGAAGCGCATTCTGCTCCGCCATGCATTGAAAAACGGCGTGCTACCAACGCTCACTCTGGTCGGCGTACAGTTCGGGTTTTTGTTCGGCGGCACGCTTTTGATCGAGATTATTTTCGCCTACCCCGGCCTCGGAAATCTCATGGTGCGCGCAATTCGCAATACGGATCTGCCGGTTATTCAAATGGCGGCGCTGACCTATTGCGTTGTCGTGCTTGCCTCCAACACCGTAGTCGATGTGCTCTATGTGGTGCTCAATCCCAAGCTGAGGAAAGAATGAACGCGCTCGCTTGGAAAATTTACAGACTGCCGCCAGCCTTGCGTTCCGGGCGGGTTTTGATTGGTGGCGCGATCGTCTTGACCATCGCGGTAATCGCTGTTTTTGCCCCCTGGCTCTCGCCCAACGATCCGCAGGAGCAGGATCTCTTCGGTAATCTTTTGCCGCCGTCCTGGGATCCGCTCGGCGATCCGAAATATCCGCTCGGCACGGATAGTCTCGGGCGCTGCATCCTGTCGCAGCTTTTCTATGGCGCCAGGGTGGCGATGATCGTTGCCATTGTTGCCTCGACCGGCGCCATGGTGATCGGCGTGACCCTTGCTCATATCGCCGGTTATTTCGGTGGCTGGATCGATAGCCTGATCACCCGCCTGGTCGATCTTTGGATGTCGTTCCCGCCGGTGGTGCTGTCGCTCATCTTAATGCTCGGCCTTGGCGTGGGTGTCTCCAACGTGATCCTCGCCATCATCCTGGTGGATTGGACGCGCTTTTGTCGCGTCGTACGCAGTGACGTTTTGGTGGTGCGCCAGCGCGATTATATTTCCGCCGCTCACCTGCTCGGCTTCGGCCATTTCCGCACCCTCACCCGCGAGGTGCTGCCCTCGGTGATGCCGCTCATTATCACCATGATGACGCTCGAGATGGGCATTGCCATTGTCGTTGAGGCGATCTTGAGCTTTGTCGGCATGAGCGTTGAGGCCGATGTTTCGGCCTGGGGCGTGATGGTCGCCGATGCGCGGCAATATATGTATCAGTCTGCCTGGGGGCTGATCTTTCCGGTCCTTGCCATCACTATAACCGTGCTCGGCTTTAACTTGCTTGGTGACGGTCTTCGCCGCACACTTGATCCGCGCCTCCGTCAACAAAGGCACACAGCCGCATGAGCCTGATCGAAGCCAAGGATATTACGCTCTCGGCGCAAATCGGCACTGTGTCGGTGGATGTGCTCCGGCGTATTACCTTCAGCCTCGAGAAAGGCGAGACGCTCGGTCTGGTTGGCGAATCGGGTGCCGGCAAATCTATGATCGGTCGCCTTTTTTCCCAGCTTTTGCCGCCGGGCTTTGCCGTCTCCAGTGGCACGCTGACTTTCGACGGGCTGGACCTCATCAATCTATCCGCTGCCAAGCGCCGCCAATTGCTTGGCAAGCGCATCGCTTTCGTGCCGCAAGAGCCGATGACGGCGCTCAACCCAGTGCTCTCCATCGGCAGCCAATTTAACGAGCATTTGCAACGCCTCGGCGTGCGCGGCGCATCGAGGCGACGTGAACTCGCCATACAAAATTTAGCGGACGTGCACCTGCCGGAGCCAAAATCACTGCTGGGTAAATATCCGCACCAGCTTTCCGGCGGCATGTGCCAGCGTGTGCTCATCGCCATGGCCTTCGCCGGTGACCCGGCCTTCGTCGTTGCTGATGAGCCGACCACGGCACTCGATGTTATGACCCAGGCGCGCATTATGGCGCTGATCGCCGAGATGCAGCAATTGCATGGCACAGCGATGGTGCTGATCACCCACGACCTCCGCCTCGCCGCTCATGTTTGCGATAATATTCTCGTCATGTACGCGGGTGATGTGGTGGAACGCGGTGGGGCAGCCAATTTGCTGGCCGATCCACGTCACCCCTATACGCGTAGCCTGAAGCGCGCTAATCCGACGCTTTCCGGTAAGCGTATGCTGTTGCCGACCCTGCCGGACCAGATGCCAGGATTGATCGAATTCGCCAATCTTGCCGGCTGCCGCTTTTCCTCGCGCTGCCCGGTCAACGCCGATGATTGCCGGGGCGGTGATCCGACGATGCTTAAAATCGACAATGGTAATGAGGTGCTTTGCGTTCCTGCCTGTGCCAGCGGCGCGCGCGATACGATTCAGGTGGAGGCGCCACCCGCGCCCACCGCCAGCGGCACGGAAGCTCCGCTGATCGAGCTAAAAAATGTATCGCGGCGTTTCGTTTCACGCGGCAAATGGTTCGCCGGCGGCAGCAGTGTTGATGCGGTGCGCAATGTGTCGCTTTCCATTCATCAGGGAGAATTTGTAGGCATTGTCGGCGAGAGCGGCAGCGGCAAAACCACCGTGGCGCGCATGATCACTGGCCTTGATCAGCCGACGGAAGGGCAAATACTGGTGCGCGGTACGGATTCTACGGTGCAGAGCGCCGAAGCCCGCCACGAGCGGCTGGAAACTCTGCAAATGATTTTTCAGGACCCGCAATCGGCGCTCAATCCAAGACGCATGGTCGAGAGTTTGCTGGCCCAGGCGATGGAGGCGGATCACCGCAATCACAGCAAGGCCGAGCGCGCGGCGCGGGTGAGCGAATTGCTCAGTGAGATCGGCATGCCGCCCGACAGTCGGCGGCGCTTCCCCTCGCAGCTCTCTGGCGGCCAGCGCCAGCGCATCAATATCGGCCGCGCCCTTTGCGTCGCACCCAAAGTGTTGGTGGCGGATGAAATTGTCTCCGGCCTCGATGTTTCGGTGCAGGCGCAAATTCTCAATTTGCTGCTGCGTTTGCGCGCGGAATTGGATATCTCCCTGCTGCTGATTTCCCATGACCTTTCGGTGGTGCGCTATATCTGCTCACGAGTGTTGGTCATGCATCAGGGCGTTGTCGTTGAGAGCGGCCCGACCGAGAAAATATTCGCCGACCCGCAGCATAATTATACCCGCACGCTACTTGCCGCCGTGCCGCCCGATGATGCGAGCGCGCCTTGGCCGCCGAAATATGAAGCGGTCGAAGCGGCTTGAGCGTGAGCCGATTTTGCCCAGCATAATTTAGTCCGAGCGCGTTCCGCTCATGTTAGTCCGGGCGCGTTCCGCGCCACATCAAATTAATCGCCGGGCCGCCTTGCGGCAATTGCGCGTGTCCCGTCACGTTGAAACCGAAGCGCTCATAATAGCCGATATTGGTGGCGTCGGCGGTCTCCAAAAAGGCCGACATGCCGGCTTTGTCCGCCGCCGCCAGCATGTCTTTGAGGAGCGCTGCCGCGCGGCCATTGCCGCGCGCATCAGGTAGGCTGCCGATGAACAGGAGATGGTAGCAGGGCTCGGGCGGGTGCACTTCTTCGCTGAGGCGAATTACCGATTTTAGCCTCGAGACACGGAGCGGCGAGGCGACGCGCAGCATCCAAAGATAATTTTTCCAGGCCGCCCAAACACCGCCGCCACTGTCAGGCACGCCTGGCGGCAGCCAGACGGCGCATGCGGTTTCGCCGTCGTCCACCCGCACGCCACCATGGGGTATTGCATCGGCAATCAGGGGGGCGAAAAACTGTTCTGCCGCCCTTCTGCGCGACCATGGGCGGAGGCACCAGTCAAACACCGGGTCAGCGGCGAAGGCGCGCGCTAGCAGCGCCGCGAGCGGGCCGGTATCGTCCGGGCGCGCCGCGCGAATGTTTGTCAGGGCAGGGTTTTCCACGTCTCATGGGCGGGGGTGATCAGCTTGAGGCAGAGCTTCACATGGTTGAAGCGCCAGCCCTCGGCGGTTTTTACCAGCGTGGTTTCGTACCAGCCGCCGATCATATTGTCTTCAGGGTTGCCGTCGCCGTCCGGCATCTTGGCCAATTCCCAGAGATACCAAAAGCATTCAGCGCTCTGGCCGTCCTCGGCAATTTTTACTTCCGGCGAGACCATAAAATGGAGGCTCCATAGAATGGTTTCGCGCGATACCTCAACCATCGCGGTGCTGATCGCTTCGATGCCCTCATGGCGGCCAAAGCCTTCCGCCTCCCACACCGCATCTTTGGTGTAGAGCGGTGCCAGGATTTCCGGGTCATTCTTGCGGTCGGCGCCGCGCGCATAGGTCACCACCATTTGCTTGATGGTTTCGATATCCTCAAGCCGCGTTATGCGCGCTTCCAGGCTTGCACTCATCTTTTTCTCTCTCCCATTCGCTCTTCCTTGGCTGATTTTCCCAAGCGGTGATCAGTTTTGCATAAATTGTTCAAGTGCATGGTAACCGTGGCGCAGCAGAATTTCCTCATCTTGCAAATTCATTTCGCCTTTGGCGCCGGATTGTAGCGCTGCCTGGGTCGCCTCCATGGTGGCGGTATCCTCCAGCCACGCATTGCGAGCAATGAGTTGTGCACATTGCTGTGCCCAGCGCTCGCTATTGTTGGTTGGCGGGCGGTAAAACATTTTACCTTCCCAGCGCGTGCGGTTATGGGAGAGCGGCCAGAATTGGTGGGTGAACCACAGACCCTCCGAGATATGCAGCAGCAGATTGGGGAAGGTCACGCTCAACTCGAAGGAAAAATCTGCCATGCCGTCCGGGTTGACGCTTTTCGGCAGGGTCGAGCCCTGGTGATGGGCGCCGGCATAGCCGCCGGCGATACCGTCAGCTACCGTTTGCACCGGGCGCAGCTCGGCCGAGGGGCTGAGGCACACGGCGGCGGAGCGGTGCGGGCCAAACAGGCGCACATTGGCAAGGCCGGAGGAGAACGTATTGGGGAACGAGCCGGCATGGATGGTGTGGACATGATAGGCCTCGGCAAAGGCATCATGGCCGACCTTCCAATTACAATTGAGGTCGGTCCAATAACTGTAGCATTGGGAGAGCTCAGAATAGGGAAAGCCGCCCATATGGCCGGCATAGTCACCGAGATAATCCAGTAGGGATTGAGTGCCATCGGCGTCGAGATTGATGAAGATAAAGCCTTCCCAAACTTCCGCTCTGACAGATGCCAGGCCGTTTTCCTTTTTCTCGAAGCAGGAATAAAAGCGCTCTTCCTCGGGCACCTGAATAAGATCTCCCTTGGCGTCATAGACCCAGCCATGGAAGCGGCAGGAGAGGATCGCCGCCTTGCTGGAGTTGAAAGTTTCATCGCCGTTTTCCGTCACCACCGTATTGCCGCGGTGCGAGCAGACATTGTGAAAGCCGCGCACCACGCCGTCCTTGCCGCGCATGACGATGATCGAGGTATTGGCCACTTCGAGGCGCTTGACCTTGTAGTCGCCGGCCTTCGGCAGTTCTTCGTCGCGCGCCACCATCAGCCAGGTCCGTTTGAACACGATCTCCTGCTCACGGGCATAATATTCTGGTGAAATGCAGGGCTCGGAGGAGACCGGCCCGGTACCCAATTCAGGGTAAAGTGCCGCCCAACGATGCGGCGCCGCTTCGCTCATGTGGATTCTCCCAAATCTTCAATGCGCTTTCTGGTGGCGGTTATAACACAAAAGAATTGAGGTGCTTATTCATTCCCTGCCGACGAGTTCGACGCCGCAGCTTTGCTCGGTCGGTTAACGAGAAAAACGCCGAGGATCATCAGAACCAGGGCGAGCCACACCCAGAGACTGTTGCTTTCGCCGAACAGCAAAATACCCCAGCCGATACCGGCCAGAGGGATGATGAAATTAACAGTGGTGAAAAACACCGGCCCGGCGATGCGAATAATCTCGATCATCATGTAAAACATGAGCGCCAAGGTGCAGGCGGCCATCACCAGCGCCCAATCGGCATCATCCATCGGCCCTTCAAACCACCACCATTGCTCGCTAACCAGCATTACCACCAGCATAAACAATGCCCCGGCGCCGAGCGTGCCGCAGGCGAGCGGCAGCGCGCCCGAAGGCGGTGGCTTGAGGAGCGCGATGATGATTGCATTGGCAACATAGAGCAGCGGCACGACCATGCCGAGCAGCACCCACGGCACCATATCAGGCGAGGGCAGGCTGGTTTCCGGCACCACGATCAAGGCCACGGCGCCAATGCCAAAAACCAGGCCGAGGGTGCGCAAGAGGGCAAAGCGGTCGAGCTTTAAGAGGGCGGCTGCGGGATAGGTGAAGATTGGCGTTAGCGTGGCGCTTAGACTGAGCACGCCGGTCGGGATTTCCGGCGCGACGACGGCCAGAATAGAATAGGACAGGCCGAAGGAAATTGTGCCGAGCACCAAATAGGCGCGGATATGCGCCCACTTCATCTGCGGCAGGCTGCGCGTCACCAGGCCGATGAGAAACAGCAATATAGCCGCGCCCGTGCCCATCCAAAACACATAGGCGAGAAACGGAATGCCGCCGCCGACAGCGATGTGATTAAGCGCATAACCCAGGCCAAAAACGATTCCGGAGATCAGCAGCATAAAGAGCGGCAGGCTGAACAGAGTGCGAGGCCGAGATTCCGGTCGTGCTTCCACTTCTGTGGCTGGTTCTTGCGCCGCCATTCTTATCCCTGTCTTAATCTCTGTCTTATCTCTGTGAATTATCCAATAAACGGACATCGAGCATACCCGCAAGCGCCGGTGAACCCAATCTTCCTGACTTTACACCAACCGATTGGGCGGCGCCTTTCCGGCAAAATAGGCCTCGAGGTTATCGAGCGCCTGAAGCCCCATGCCGGTGCGGGTTTCCACGGTCGCACTGCCGATATGGGGCAGCAAGAAGGTATTGGCGAGGCGCGCATAGCCGGGATGAATGTTATTTGGCTCGCCGCGATACACATCAAGCCCGGCGGCACGGAGGCGCCCCGATTTAAGCGCGGCGATCAGTGCGTCGTCATCAACCACATCGCCGCGCGCCGTGTTGATAACAATCGCCCCTTCCGGCAGTTGCGCGATGCGTTCGGCATTGAGGAAATTGCGCGACGCCTCATTTGACGGGCAATGCAGACTGAGAATATCGGTGCATTTGAGCAGGAAATCAGCCTCTTCATGCCAAACGGCGTCGAGCTCCAGCGCCGGGTCCAGGCGGCTCCGATTGTGATAATGAATCTCGAGACCAAATGCGCGGGCGCGGGTGGCAACGGCCCGGCCGATCCGGCCCATGCCGAGAATGCCAAGCCGTTTTCCACGGATCTCGCTCCCGGTCATGGACAACAGATGAATATCGTCCCAGCCGCCTTGGCGCATGATCGCCTCACCCTCGCCGGCGCGGCGCGCCGCGCCCAGCAGCAACAACAGCGTAATATCAGCCACCGCGTCGGTCAGCGCATCCGGCGCATGGGTGACCACAATGCCGAGTGCCTTTGCCGCCGCCAGATCGACATGATCATAACCGGCGGTGAAACAGGCGATGATCTTCACGCTCGAAGGCAAGCGTGCCAATGCCTCAGCGGTCATCTTCTCCGTGCCGCAAATTAGCAGCCCATCGGCGCCCTTGGCGGCGGCGATCAAACTGTCCGGGTTATAGACCTTGTCTTCGCGGTTGAGACGCGCGTCATATGAATTGAGTGCACGCGCCTCGACGAGAGGCGGCATGTCGCGGGTGATCAGGAGGGTGGGTTTTTTGCTCATGCCTATGCTTCCAAGTCGCTGTTCCGAAAAAGTGCCTAAGAGATTGTCCATTTGCGCGGCCGTTGGAAAGCCCAAAACGTCGGCGGGTCGAAAATTAGGCTAGATTATATTGATGATGTTGGCGCAATGGAGGGTGCTCTGGCTGTATCTTTTCAAAGAGTAGGGGCCGCTATTGCCGAAGCCAGACCCATGCGGCAACGAAACGACGTGCAGTTGCGGCAAATTGTCTGCGAACCGGGGAATATGGGTGACAATGAATATATCCCCCGTCTGAACCCCGACTTCCTCACCCGGAACAAAGTGCTGGCGTATAATTTCAGCCGATGCCTTGCTCAAAAATACCACGCGCCATGATTGGCCGTCGCCATGCAACATACCGCAAGGGCAATCTACGCCATGTGGGGGGCGTTGCCTCAAATTCATGACAATCGGCAACATAGTATTCCAGCTTTGCGCATTCTCGGCAAAAAACAGAATGCGGCGCCGGGCCGGTCCGCCTGCCGCTTCTGTGGTTCCCATTTCAGCCATGCGTGCGCGCGAATTTTATCTCGGATTGCCTTGTCGCAAATTGTGGCGGCGGCGAAAAAGGCGACATCGGATCACCGGTGGATTGATTTAATACTTCATCACCGCGCCGTTTTACGTCGAACCGTTTGGCTTCTAACCGTTTGACCCCGAGCCGTTCGGTTGCGGCCTTGTGCTCGCTTACGTCCGCGCTAGCGCACGGCACGCATACGATGGAGCTCCTCATAGGCACGGTAGAATCCGGCGCGGATGGCGGTCTCATGGCGGTAGATTTTAGCGAAGGCATCGGTGTCGGCGCTGGCTTTCAAGAACGCCTGGCCAAGATTGGCGGGGGCGCTCGGCGCCAGCGGGGCGCTCAACACATAGGGCGAGCGATGCTCCGCCGGGTCATTTGGTTGCCGCGCCTGCTGTGCTCGGGCGGTAGCGTTACGCCGCTCTGCGCCGCGCGGCTTGCCTGGCCGGCCCCGCTTGAATTCTCCGTGGCGCCAGCTTCTGCCGCCGCCGCCGCCGACGACGCCATGTCCTCGGAATCGGTCCGACTTCCCGGCTCCTCGGGATCGGTCCGGCTTCCCGGCGTTGGCCAATTCGCCGCCCCGCCCCCGCCAGCATCGGTGCCCCTGCCATCATCAAACGGCAGATAATCCTCGCCGGACACACCGGCGATGCCGACAATGCGCGGCGGCGGGTTGTCGATCAGTTCCTGAAAATGCTGAAACACGCCGCTTTCCACCTGGGCCACCCGGCGCAGGCGCCAGGCGCAGGCGATCAATTGGCCGAGCAGGAAGTCCTCCAGGCCGTTTTCGGGCGGAAACTCTTCGTAAAATTGCGCCTCAAGCAGATCGAAATCAGCCCGGCTCTCGCCCGGTAGGATTTGTTCTTCAGCCGTTAAGATATGACGTAAGACATTGAGGTGAAATGTATTTTTTCCAATTGTGCTTTTTGGTCCGGCGCTTTTTTCGGTGTTTTTGCGGTTGGCAGAAACTTGCCTTGGCGTGGCCATGGTGTAGAATACTCCTGGGTAGATGGAGTAGCGCGTTAAACTCATGGTAGCTCCAATAGGCTCGATTTCAAAACAAAGCTAATTACCTTAATATATATACATATTATATACTTCAGCCCGCATCGCGCTGAAATATCGCCACCAGTTCCACATGGCTCGACCATAGAAATTGATCAATCGGCGTCAGCGCGCTCAGGCGGTAACCGCCGTCGATAAGAATGCGGGCATCGCGGGCGAAGCTCGCGGGATTGCACGAGATGGCGGCAATGCGCGCTACGCCGGACGCCGCCAGCATCTCGGCTTGCGCCCGCGCACCGCTGCGCGGCGGGTCAAACACCACGGCGTCAAAGGGCTTGAGCTCGGCAACGCTTAAGGGTCGGCGCGCCAGATCACGCACCTCCGCGCTAACCTGTATCCCGGCCGCCCGCGCCGCCGCCGCGCCCGCCGCTGCCATTGCCGCATCGCCTTCAAACATCGCCACCCTATGGCCCGCAACCGCCAGGCCAAAACCGATGGCGCCGATGCCCGCATAGAGATCAGCCGCATGCACCCGGCGCGCGCCCGCCAGTTCCAATCCGGCCAACACCTGGCGGCCAATCGCTGCTTCGCCGAAAGCGGTGGCCTGTAAAAACGCGCCGGGCGGCAGAGCCACCGCCGCCGCGCCAAA
>Ga0114999_10007026_pt1 | contig 12835 bp, 9 predicted proteins | sample ArcticOcean_MG_C_3_FD_89820 | JGI IMG/M metagenome (GOLD analysis project Ga0114999, IMG submission 89820) | Marine microbial communities from western Arctic Ocean - ArcticOcean_MG_CB8_126 | ecosystem: Environmental > Aquatic > Marine > Oceanic | place: Arctic Ocean: Canada Basin | collected...
AGCTCGTCCTGATGGACGAGGCGGTGCGCTTGATCCGCATTCAGGAGCCCGGGTTTTCCATCGAGGCCATTCCGTGGGATGATCGCGTCACCCTCGACCTCTTCGGCCGGGGCGAGACCGTGGGCGTGTTCCAGTTTGAAAGTGGCGGCATGCGCGAGTACCTGTCGCAACTCAAACCGGACAAGCTCAGCGACATCATCGCCATGAACGCGCTCTACAGACCGGGTCCGATGGAGCAGATCCCCAACTACATCGCGCGCAAAAACGGCGAGCAGGAGATCACTTATCTGCACCCGAGCCTCGACACCATTCTCGAGGAGACGTACGGGGTCATCGTCTATCAGGAGCAGGTTCTACAGATCGCCCAGCGATTGGCCGGTTTCACCCTTGGCAGCGCCGACATCCTGCGGCGGGCGATGGGCAAGAAGAAACCCGAAGAGATGGCCAAGCAGAAAAAGGCGTTCATTGAGGGCTGCATCGCCAACGACGTCGACCGTAAGATCGCGGAGCAACTGTTCTCGGAGATCGACGTGTTTTCCGGGTACGGTTTTAACAAGTGTCATGCGGCGCCGTACGCCGAGCTGGCCTACAAGAATGCCTATCTCAAAGCCAACTATCCTGGCGAGTACATGGCGGCGAGCATGACAACGTCGATGGGCAACAGCGACAACGTGAAAATCTTGCTGGACGAGTGCCGCCGGATGTCGATCCCGGTCCTTCCGCCGAACGTTAACGAGAGCGCTGGCAACTTTATTCCGACCCTCGAGGGTGTCCGTTTCGGCCTCGCCGCAGTCAAGAACGTGGGCCCTGGTGCGGCCCAGGCGATCGTCGACGAACGGGCCCAGGGCGGACGCTTCACCGATCTGTTTGATCTGTGTGAGCGCATCGACTTGAAAGCGGTCAACCGGCGTGTCATCGAGAGTCTGATTAGTTCCGGCGGCCTCGACACGCTCGAGGGGCACCGGGCGCAGATGCTAGAGGGTCTCGATCTGGCTCTCAAGAGTGCACAGCAGGTCCAGCAACAGCGCGAACGCGGTCAGATCAGCTTGTTCGACCTCGCAGGAGATGATGCTGGCTCATCCGCCGTCGAACGGCTTTCGCTGCCTCTATTGGAAGAGTGGTCGGAGGGACAGAAGCTGGCGCACGAACGCGAACTACTCGGTTTCTATGTCTCGAGCCACCCCCTGGATCCATTCCAGCGCGACCTCGCCTATTTTACGGTTTCACTCGGAGAGATTCAGGAGCAGGAAGAGGGCACTCAGCTGCGGGTGGGAGGGCTGGTGGGCCGTGTCAGCACGGCCACCGACCGCAAAGGCAACCCGATCGCCTTCGTCACGCTCGAGGATAAGATGGACCAGAGCGACATCGTCTTTTTCTCGGATGCGTACGGCAAACACCGCGACTTGATTCACCAGGACCAGCCCTTGCTAATAGAGGGCCGGCTTTCAAGACGCAATGGCACGGGTAGCGTCCAGGTGGAGTCGGCGATGTTGCTGTCGCAAGCCCGCGAGCGCCTAACCCGGGCGCTCCACATCTCTCTGGTGGCCGATCAAATCGCCCCGGACATGCTGCAGCAACTCAAAACCGTGTGCCAGGGATACTCGGGGCGCTGTGAACTGGTTATCCACCTACCCAATGGCGGCGACGTCGACACGGTCGTACGCTCGCGCAGTATCCAGGTTGACCCCTGTGACGAGCTGCTGCGTCAGTTGGGCGAGGTCGTCAAGGGTGGTCGTTCATGGTTGGTCCCCGAACCCATGGTTTTCCAGTCGTACCCCCGCAAGCGCAGCTTCTGAAGGGCTAGCGATCCGTTGAAATGCAACCGGATGGTCAACCCGGCCGTCTAAAGTACCCCGCCATTGTGTGAACTACCGAAAACGGAGAAACCCCAGTTGGTGTCGATCTTGCGTGAAGTGATGAATGGCCGTCTCCCGATGTTGGTTGTCTTACTCCTGGCCGTGGGCTGCGGATCGGATGAGGGCAGCGGTGAGCACGAGCGTGCTCCGGATGCCGATATCCCCTTTGCCAAGGAGTTGGATCTGAAGGCCTATCGAGGCAAGATCGTCGTCCTCAACTTCTGGGCCACCTGGTGTGGACCTTGTCGCATCGAGATCCCCGACCTGGTAAAGCTGCGCAAGAGTTTCGACGCCGATGAGGTCGCCATCATCGGCGTCGCCACCGCCGAACGGGGGCCGCCGCCACGAGTGCAGCAAGAGCTGAAAGCGACGGCCGCCGAGTTCGGCATCAATTACGAACTCTACCTTGATCATGATGGTGCGATGTATTCGGAGTGGGGGAGGCGCGAATCGCTTTTCGGCGTCCCATCGACTCTGCTATTCGACGCCAAGGGCAACCTCAAGGGCAAGCACCTGGGCGTCCCTCGGGACCACAGGACCGGGCAGCTCGATCCTTTTGGCGTGCTTGGGGAAGCGATTCAGGCGATCATCGACGACGCTTGAACCTTTCGGCCGAGAGGCAAAAATTAAGGGAACGGTGTCAGCCACCGTCCCCTTGTTGCTTTTTGCACTCTGAACGAGCGGTCCTGTCCTCTATGCGACGTACTCTTTGAGTATCTTTTGCCCGTGACGCTTGACCAGGACCTCCTTGAACTTCACGATGGTCGTACCGTCGCGCAGATTGGCGATCGTCGCCTTCCTTGACATCACCAGCATCGTGCCTCGGTGATAGTCTGGAAAACGGCAAAAACTGGCAGGGACCTCTTCGCCAGTGACGCAGCAGGTATCCTCCACGGGCAGTTCACGGTGCCTCCTGAGATCGAAGGAGAAATACGTTGTCTCGTCCTCTTCGGAGCGCGCATTCGAACGCTCAGTCATCGTTAGCCTCCAGTGGTGGAAAAAGAATCGTTTAGATCGAAGTCAGCATAGCTAGTCAGCTTTTCAAGATACGCGCTGAACCACTTGTCGCCAAAACCCGGTTGGGCTGGCGCCGATGCTCGCTATCGACCGGTACTCGCGATCAGAAGGGAAGGTCGTCGAAGCGGGAGAGCACGTCGGGGCCATTCGCCGTAACAGCGACCGTGTGCTCAAACTGTGCAGACAGCTTGCCATCCTGGGTAACCGCTGTCCAGTCGTCGTCGAGGACACGAGAATCGGCAGCGCCCTCGTTGACCATCGGCTCGATGGTGAAAACGATGCCGGCCTCCAGCCTGCGACCCGTCCCCGGCGTGCCGAAATGAAGCAACTGAGGCTCCTCGTGAAAGGCTTTGCCGATACCGTGCCCGCAGTACTCGCGCACAACCGAGAAACCCTGTGCCTCGACGTGGCGCTGAATGAGATGACCTATGTCACCCAGGCGCTGGTCCGGCCGCGAGGCTTGCAGGCCGATCTCCAAGGACTCGCGTGTCGCATCGAGCAGGCTCTGGGCGACGAGACTGATATTGCCGACGCCGACACTCACGTTCATGTCGCCGTGGTAGCCGTCCTTGAGAACGGCAATGTCTACGGAAAGAATGTCGCGGTCGACAAGCTTACGAGCACCTGGAATGCCGTGCACGATCTCATCGTTCACCGAAGTGCATATGCTCTTGGGATAGCCGCGATACCCCTTGGCGCTGGGGATCGCCGCGTTTCGCCGAATGTAGTCATCTGCTATCGCATCCAGCTGGCCGGTGGTTGTGCCTGGTGTGATTTTATCCAGGACCTTGGCCATGGTCAGCGCCGCGATACGGCAACTGGCGCGAATTTTTTCGATCTCCGCAGGGGACTTAAGCTGGATCATTCGGGAGCCTCTACGACAAGAGCATGCTGAAAGCCATCGGTCGTGGCAGTGATCAGACCTGAGATCAGACCTGGGATCAATTGCTGAGAGTGGTAAATTAGGGCTACTGCTCGAATGCGTCGAGCGACCTTCACCTGGCCACCCACCTGCCCGCAGCGAGATTCGCAGCTGACCTCATGAATGATCCCATCGTCTCCATTTTGCTGCCGGTTTACCAGGCAGCGACAACGCTACGGGAAACCCTTGAGAGCTTGCAGACGCAGTCGATGGATCGTTTTGAGATCATCGCTGTTGATGATGGCTCAACGGACGACAGCGTCCGAATCCTCGAGGCCTGGCAAACGACTGACCCTCGTCTGCGCATCGAGCGTCGTCCCCATGCCGGCCTTATACAATCTCTGAACCACGGCCTGGAGTCGTGCACGGCCCCCTATGTCGCGCGTATGGATGCCGACGACGTGGCTGCGCCACAGCGCCTTGAAAAGCAGCTGGATTACCTGGAGCAGCACAGCGAGATCAGTGTCCTCGGTACGCAGATCGAGTGTTTTCCGGCAAGCCAGGTGCGCCAGGGGTACCGCATCTACACTCAGTGGCAGAACGCGCTGATTGAGCACGAACAGATTACCCGTGAGATATTCATCGAGAGCCCCCTGACCCACCCCTCCGTGATGCTGCGTCGCAACGAGATTTTGGCACTGGGAGGATATCACGAATGTGTATGGGCCGAGGACTATGACTTGTGGCTGCGCTACTTTGCCGCCGGCAAGCAGTTCGCCAAACTGCCAGAGGTTTTGCTGTCGTGGCGCCAGCATCCGGCACGGTTGACCCTCACGGACTCACGCTATTCGGTTGAAAATTTCCTGCGAGCCAAGGCGCACTACTTACTCAGCGGCCCGCTTGAGGGTCGCGATGCCCTGTTCGTCTGGGGAGCCGGCCAAACCGGACGTCGCCTCTCGAAACACCTTATTCGCGGGGGCTGCAGGCCGAGGGCATTCATCGACATCGCTGCCAACAGAATCGGCAGCACGCTGCGGCAAGTGCCTATCATCGGGGTCGGCGACCTTCTCGATCAATGGTCTCAATGGCAGCGGCCGTTCTTGCTAGCTGCAGTGGGCTCTCGTGGTGCGCGACAGCTGATTCGGGAGGAGTTGCGGAAAATGGAATTGACCGAAGGCGAGGATTTTCTATGCGTAGCGTGAAGACCAATGTCTGAAACCGGGGTGACCAGAGGCTGGTGCCGGCCATGATCTCTGCCCCGATTGGTGATGCAGATCACGGTCCGTGAGCGCTGATCGAGTTCTTGCGATCATCATTTTTGTGTAAGTATTATTCCCCCGCCGTCGATCTAGAGTAATAGCGCTGGACCCTAGGGCAAGAGTCCCGAGCCCAGGAGGAGGAACGAAGCTCCCCTCGGCGCGTTTGTGTTGTTACAGAAACCATGGCAGCGCCATCTCCTTCCCCACATACCGAAGCGAGAGGAGGGCCCCATGCAGGACGCCACTTACCTCAACATCGATACGGGCGACAGAGAGACTGTTTTCTTCTTCATGCTCAATGCTTACCTGCTCTCGCGCATAGACACCGAACACGAGTCGTCGGAGGACGAAGAAGTCAACGTCTACATGGCCGGTTTGCTACAGTCATTGGTGGACGGAAGCTTCCACGCCGGTCACGGCGAGTGGCTGGGGACCACACCCACTGACGTCTTCAGCAAGGTCGAAGAGGGCGACACCAATCGCCATCGACTGGAAGTCTACCGTTCGAATGCCGATTACCGAATGATCGCCTTTGGTTTGTTCTCCAGGTTTGGCGATTGCCATTCTGACCGCCGTTCGCTGACGGCATCAGGCGACGCGAACTTGGAGGAGGCCCAGCAATACTACGGCTGGGCATCCGTGTTCAGCTCTCGCATGCCGGAGCGTTACCACGGCTTGAGTGTGACGCTGGAAAAACTGGCCGAAAATTTCGACACCTACGTCGATGTGCTATCCTACATGGGCGCCAATTACATGAACTTCATTAAGCGTTTCTCTGCCGGTCAGATGTACCACCTGGGTCGAGAAGCCCACGAAGCGGCCGTGCCCAGAATCCACGAACATATTCTCGACCATATGCTGGACGCCTACAACCAGTGGAAAGCGGAGCCGACGATGGACAACCGGCGGTTGCTTACGGCGGCCTCAACCCAGTACATGCAGGTGGACCCGGAATTCAATCCCGACGTCTTTACCGCTTGAATTGGCACTTGGTTGCTACGATGTGGTGCGGCGGTCGCGTTTCAGAGGCCGAGGATGTCCAGGGTCAACTTGGAAAAGCTGTCCAGGTTGCGCACTTCGTAGCGATTGCCGTCGACGTCTTCAATGATAGCCCGGTTACCCGGTAGGCTGCGAATCTTGTTGCGGTAGCCACGCACATAAATCGTGCGAGATCCGCTTGAGGTCTCAACGTCCGCGAAGATAACGTTGTGCTCCTCGCCCATGTTCCGAAACTCGAGGATGATGGGAAGGAAGTAGGTCTTCTCAAGCTCTTGGTTCAATAACGCCAGGCTCTGCGAATCCAGATCTTGCGGATCTTCGAGCATGCCCAGCTCTTCCCCGTCGGCCTGGATGAAGCCGATGTAGCGATCTGAATGCAGCAGCGGGAAAGCGCGTCGAACACGAATATCTTCGTGGACAGCGTCAACGCCGACGCTCATGCACAGGATGCCACGTTCGGATCGATAGACCCGCAGCTCTTTCGCATTCAGTTTGCTATCGTCAACGGTCGGCGGCGTCGTTTCCTCGATCGTCATCTATCCCCACCTCACTCCAGCTTTGCCAGTTGGGTCTGCATGTCAACGAGGCGCTTGTAGTGGCCGTCCGCCCGCTGCATCAGTTCCTCGTGAGATCCAACCTCCGCCACGCACCCTTTGTCCATGACAATAAGACGATCCGCATTCTTGAGCGTCGACAGGCGATGTGCGATCGCGATCGTTGAGCGATTGGCGATGAGGCGGCTCAACGCCTGTTGGATCTCAGACTCAGTCTCCGAGTCAACCGAACTCGTCGCCTCGTCGAGGATAAGAATGCGCGGATCACCGATCAGAGCACGAGCGATCGAGATACGCTGACGCTCGCCGCCGGATAATCGTCCGCCACGCTCACCCACTTGCGTGTCGTAGCCGTCCGGAAAATTCATGATGAATTTATGGGCGTTCGCCGCCCGTGCAGATTCCATGATCTGCATCGGCGTCGCCTCCGGTTTGCCGTAGGCGATGTTCTCGGCAATCGTGCCTTGGAACAGATGCGGCTCCTGCAGCACAACGCCTATCTGGGCACGCAACCGTCGTTGCTCCAGGTCCTTGATGGGACGGTTGTCGATGAGGATCTCGCCATCCGTGCAGTCGTAAAATCTGGATGCCAGGTTCGCCAGCGTCGACTTGCCGGCGCCGCTGTGGCCGACGATGCCGATCATCTCTCCCGGTTCCACGGTGAAGCTGACGCGGTCGAGGATCCTCGCCAAGCCGTCGTAGGTAAAACTGACATTGCGAAACTCAACCCGCCCTTCGATGATACCCGGATCGATGGCATCGGATTGATCCGCGACCTCCAAATCGGTGTCGAGGACCTCAAACACACGCTCGGCCGACGTCGCCGCCGACTCCATCTCCTCGGATAGCATGCAGAGGTCGCGCACGGGCTGGTGAAACATGGTCATATAGGTGATAAACTCTTGCAGCTGTCCCAGCGTCATCGTATTTCCGAGCACTCGCCCACCACCGAAGTACCACAGGATCACTGACCCAATCGTCGTCGTGAAGGTGATGGCCGGCATGAACATCGCCTTCATTTTGACCTGGGCCATCATCGACTGACGAAGATCCGTTGTCTTTCGATTGAAACGCTGCACCTCGCGACTCTCCTGGGCGAATGACTTGACCACTTTCACCCCGGGAATGGTGTCGGCGAGCTGCGAATTGAGGATGGAGACACGGCGCCAGATGCGGTGGAATACCCAGTGCACACGTTTTCTATACAGCAGGGTGCCCATCACCATGAACGGCGTCGGGATTAGCGCCAGCAACGCCAGCTGCCAGTTCAGAATAAAGAGCATGACTCCGATGCCAAGCAGGGTCAGGATCGAAATGGCCATGTCCTGGAACCCAACGGTGACAAAATTGCGCATGCGATCGGTGTCGCTCGTTACTCGGGTCATGATACGACCCGTACTGACGCGATTGTAGTAGCTGAGCGACAGCAGCTGCAAGTGCCCGAATACGGCCGTCTGAAGGTCGTAGATAATGTGCTGGCCGAGCCACCCGAGTGTGTACTGTCTCAGACCGCCCAGCACATGACGAACAGCGAAGACCCCCAGCAGGAGTAACACCAACCATCCCAGATGTCGTTTTGCCTCAACAACCTTCACGGCTGCGATTTTTTCCGCAGCCTCAACGGCTATCGCATCAAAGGGCTCGGCATCCCGTGCCGTCGCGGTGTCGTAATGCGCACCGATCACCGGTAGCATCACATCGTCGATGAGGTATCGGTTCAATCGCGGCGGGACCAGAGTGAGCGCCGTGATAACCAAGGTCAACAGAAAACCAGCAATCGCGACACCACGGTAACTCGATGCGTACGTGAACAGCCGCGAGAAGGTTTCCGATTTGCGAATGCAGTGTGGACAGACCTTGCTCTCCCTCTGCAACGCCCGGCCGCAGGTCTTACAGTGATCGACCGGTGGAGGCGCCAGTAGCGGCGGGTCGATTTCGGCTTCGTGCAAGAGTGGGTCGGCTAGCGCGGCCTCCACGGCCAGTGGAATGCCCGAGAACTTGTAGTAAGCCGCCTGGGAGAAGCGTACCAACTCACGCGTTTCTCCCGGCAATTCGACGACGAGGCTGCCGTTGCCAACGTAGTTCTTCGTGTAGATCTTCTGGATGTCACGCAGAAAGACCGCTTCGATCTCAGGTTCGGAGGCGCCGTTGGAATGAAGGACGATGAGCCGCTCATCCGTGAGGGCTAGCCAGGAATCTGCGAAGTGACCCTGTTTGTCGAGATCCGTAGCCAGCAGCACCATCATCAACTCACCGGGGTTCAGTGCCCGGCGCAGGTGCCCCTCTAGTGCTTCTGGAATGCGCTCGACTAGTTCCACATCGAAACTCCCCTCCAGATCGGTGCAGCAGCCAACTGCGGCAATGCACTGGAGAAAGAATAGATCGTAAGGTGCTGTTTTTATTGTCTTAGTGGTTCATGTGAGGTGGCTATGAAAAGCCCAGCTCAGTGCATACAGTTTAGGCGGAGCTGTCAAACCATGCAATTTAACCGATTGAACTGAAGGAAGTTACGCCAGAGCTGGTGGGTGCCCTGCACGGTCTGCTACCCACCCTGACCTGCGCTATTACGATCGTTTTGCGCAGCTCGTTTGTTACTGTATAATACTGTTTTTATTGACTTTCGGGAGCATTACCGTTTGAACCTACCGCCGCCTGATCCAGAGAAACTGCTGCTGCGAGAAGAGCTGGTGCAGCAGCTTCTCCGAACGCTGCCACCGGAGCAGGTCATTCACCGCTATGAGGACCTCATCGTCTACGAGTGCGATGCCCTCTCCGCCTACCGGCAACAGCCAATGGCGGTGGTCCTGCCGGCATCAACGGATGAGGTTGCTGCCGCCGTGCGCGTGTGTGCCGGCCTGGGAATTCCCATCGTTCCCTGGGGAGCCGGCACCGGCCTGTCTGGCGGTGCCTTGCCACGCCCCGACGGTGTGGTCATCAGCCTCGCCCGTATGAACCGGATCCTCGAGGTCGATCTCGATAATGCCACCGCCACGGTTGAGCCTGGCGTCACCAATCTCGCCGTGTCGAATGCTGTCCGGGCGGACGGTTTCTATTACGCCCCCGACCCGTCGAGCCAGCTCGCCTGTACCATCGGTGGCAACGTCGCCGAGAACGCGGGCGGCGTGCATTGCCTCAAGTACGGCACCACGACCAACAATGTCCTTGGATTGGAAATGGTTCTCGCCGACGGCGAAATCGTCGAGATAGGCGGCAAAGCCATGGACCGATGTGGCTATGATCTGCTGGCACTGATGACGGGATCTGAAGGACTGCTCGGGATCATCACCAAGGCGACCCTGCGCTTGCTGCGGCGACCCGAGTTGGCCAGGACCGTCATGGCGGTTTATGACAGTGTTGAAACGGCGGGCCAGGCGGTTGCCGACATCATCGCTGCGGGCATGGTGCCGGCCGGCATGGAGATCATGGATCGCTTGGCGATTGAGGCGGTTGAGGATTTCTTGGGATGTGGCTACCCCCGCGGAGTAGAGTCCCTGCTGTTGGTCGAATTGGACGGATCCATCGCCGAGGTTGAGGCTCATGCGGACCACCTTGAGCAGCTGCTGCAGGAGTCCGGCGCGAGTCAGATTCGGCTGGCGAAGACAGAAGAGGAGCGCCAGAGCCTGTGGGCCGGGCGTAAGGCTGCGTTTCCGGCCATGGGCCGGCTGACACCAGACTACTACTGCATGGACGGGACGATCCCGCGTGGTCGCCTGGCCGAAGTACTGGGTCGCATTCAAGAGCTTTCGCAGAAATACGATTTGGCCGTGGCCAACGTCTTTCACGCCGGCGACGGCAACCTGCATCCGCTGATTCTCTATGACGGCAATGAAGCCGGTCAGCTGGCCAGAGCTGAGGCGTTCGGAGCCGAGATATTGCAGCTGTGCGTCAAGGTAGGTGGTGTCTTGAGCGGTGAGCATGGTATCGGCATCGAGAAGCGAGATCTGATGTCATGCATGTTCAGCGATGCCGATCTCGACGCCCAGGAGGGCATCAAGGCTGCCTTCGACCCGGGTAACATTCTGAACCCGGGCAAGGTCTACCCGGTTCTACGACGCTGCATCGAGGGCGGCCAGATGCACGTGCACGGAGGCGAGCTTCCTTTTCCGGACCTGGAGCGTTTTTGATCATGCCTGACTCCCAGGGTACATCGCCTTTGCGGCCGACGGAGGTCGGTGCCGTGCAGGAGATCGTGAGCGCGGCTTCGAGCCCCCTGTGCATCGTTGCCGGCGGCACCAAAACAATGCTGGGACGAGCGGTTGAGGCCGGCACTACCGTGGACATGACAGGCCTGTCCGGCATCGTCGACTACGAGCCCGGCGAGCTCATCCTCGTGGCTCGACCGGGGACGCCACTGGCTGAGGTGGAGCAGTTGCTGGCGGCACAGGGCCAACACCTGGCGTTCGAACCTCCGCATTGGGGCCCAACCGCAACCCTTGGCGGTACTGTGGCCTGCGGCCTCTCAGGTCCGCGCCGTTTCAAGGCGGGCGCGTTGCGTGATTTCGTTTTGGGGGTCCAAATCGTCAATGGCCAAGGCGGATGCGTTCGCGCCGGGGGCCGGGTCGTCAAGAATGTGACCGGCTTTGATTTGCCTCGAGTTCTAGCGGGTTCCTTCGGGACGCTGGGGATAGTGACCGAAATTTGCTTGAAACTGTGGCCCAAACCGGAACAAGAGCAGACGCTCGTCTTTCATGGGCAGACACCACCGGTGGCCTTGAAGACGCTGCTGCAATGCGCCCGCTTGCCGTTCGAAGTGACCGGTCTGGCCTATTGGCCTCAGAGTCCAGGGCAGCCGGCCCGCACGTTGGTGCGTGTGGAAGGCGCCGAGCAGGCTGTCGTCAGGCAGGTCACCGCCCTACGTGAAACGGCTGGTCTGGCCGGTAGTGCGAGTCAAGTCGAAGTGTTCGTCGGCGAGACCTCGGCGATCGAATGGTCGCGGGTCCGCGAGTACCCTGTCGAGTTTGATGGTGATGGCCAGTTGTGGCGTTTTTCAGTGCCGCCGGCGAGTGCGGGCGAGTTGATCGATGCCCTTGAGGGCGTTCACCTGGAGGGCTACCTCGTCGATTGGGCAGGCGGGCTGGTGTGGGCGAGATTGCCCGTTGCCACCGCCCCCGCCGACCTACATTCAATCGCCGTGGGTCACGGCGGCTTGGCTTGGCGCCTGGCAACCGCTGCGGACGATCCTAACCGTGACGCGTTTACGCCGATGAACCCGGTACTCGCGAACTTGAACAGGAAGCTCAAGGTGTCGATGGATCCACGAGGATTGTTGAATCCCGGCCGCATGGCCCAGACCGTGTCGCCGACCGCGGCCCCGATTCAATAAATCTGCCCGGATCGGTAATCTGGTGGCTTGGTGGCCTTACCACTCAACCACTGAGCACGCCGCTCTCTAGTGTGGATGTAGCTGTAGTCGTAGGCATCATCCGGTGGCGCAATGTTACCTGTAGACGGGTACTTCGCGATCGCCTCCTCGACGATGTCGATTCCCAGACCAGGTGCATCCGGCACCCGAATGTGGCTGTCTTCCACCTGGGGTTGCCCGCTCATGACCTCATAGCGCTGTGGCACGTCATCCTCCAGATGCTCCAGAATGAGGAAATTGGGCAACGTCGCCATCAAATGGACGGCCGCCATCTCCGCGACCGGACCCAGTGAGCCGTCATGCGGAGCTACCGTGATGTGGTGCGCCTCGGCCATGGCGGCGATCTTCTTCATCTGCAGCAGGCCGCCGGCACGGCCCGTGTCGGGTTGAACGACGTCGATGATTTCACGCTCAATCAACTCCTGAACACCCCAGGTCATCGCATGTCGTTCGCCAGCGCCGATTGGAATGTTCACGGCCGCGGCGACTCGACACAGGGCTTCCACGTTCTCGGGGGCTACGGGGTCCTCGTAAAACAGCAGATCGAACGGCTCCAGCTTTTTCCCCATGGCGATGGCATCGGCAGGCGTCATCCACGGCGGCCCATGGACGTCTACCATCAGGTCGACCTCGTCTCCGACCCTGGTGCGGATGGCCTCGAGGTTGGCCAGTAGATTCGCTACCCCACCGGTCTTCACGGCGGTGTATCCGGCATCGATTCGGGCTTGCGCCTGATCGGCTGAGTGGGCGTGGGCGTAGACCCGGACGCGATCCCGCATCTTGCCGCCTAGCAGCTCATAGACTGGCACGTCGAGGGCCTTGCCCTTGATGTCCCACAATGCCATCTCGATACCGGTCATGGCACCGCTACCGACAATACCGGTCATGCCGTGACCCATGATCGAGCACAGCATCTTGTGCCAGAC
>Ga0114999_10007027_pt1 | contig 12835 bp, 23 predicted proteins | sample ArcticOcean_MG_C_3_FD_89820 | JGI IMG/M metagenome (GOLD analysis project Ga0114999, IMG submission 89820) | Marine microbial communities from western Arctic Ocean - ArcticOcean_MG_CB8_126 | ecosystem: Environmental > Aquatic > Marine > Oceanic | place: Arctic Ocean: Canada Basin | collected...
GCGCCGAAAGTGGTGGCGAAACTGAAATGGGTACGCGGCTGTTTGATCTTGGCGTTAAGATGGGCGATGGCTCGACTTGGGATCACGGCTACGTTGAGAGCCTTGCACTTCAAGAGATCAAGGGCAACACTTTGACCGCTCGCCAGATCGAGATCCTTGAAAAGATCGAAGGCAACTGGACCGAGGACAAGATCCTCACTCGGATCGGCTTCGCAGAGAACTATAACAGCAACAAAGATGGTGTTAAAGAAGACTTTGCGCGCCTTATGAAGTATTATAGTGCCAACCCGCCATATTTTAATGGCGAAGTAACTCAGTGGGAGAATGATCCAGATGGCTTTGTGCCGTCCTGCAATGCCTACAACAAAGTGGTGAGCGGCAAGTATGCCGAAAAGGTGCTGGAAGGCTACACAGCGGCTCCTAAGTATGCGCCTGGCGCGCTGGTCTTTGCAAACGCCAAACTACCCCACAACGCCGCGATGTGGATGTTGAAGGGCGCGATGGTGATGAACACTACCGGCGCGATTATCAGCGCATGCAAAAACAACAAACTCTATACTTTGCTCCCGATCGGTGGTACTGCGCCGATCCAAGTCGAAGAACGCTATTTGAAGGGGCGTAAGTGAGGCTTGACATTCTCTTGACAGCTTAAACCTTGACAATCGTCCCCTCCAATGCTATAATATAGGTATAGAAAAGGAAAAAACTATGTTTCAAAACCGTACCGGAATGATGACCGCCCTTATCATCGCTGATCTTACCTGCTGGTCTGGGCTTATTGTCCTTGGCTTTCACTGGGCCACATGCCCCCTTGGATGGTAAAAATGTCTGATAATACAAAAACCGTGAAGCTGACAGAGCGAGAGATTGATCTTGTCCTTCAGTGCATCAGCACCAACATCGAAACCGTCAAGCGCCGCCATCCGATGACCGGATCGACTGCTGATCTGATTCAAGAGCTTGCAGAAATGGATATGGATATTCGCGAACAGGCTTTTCGTGATGATGGGTGGGGCGATGCTGAGACTCAGATGTTTACTGCCGGTGTGGATGCTCGCGAGAAGATAAAGGCGAAGGCAACAAGCCGCGCCCAGGAACGGCGGACCCTCAACGCAAAGAAAAAGGTGCGCGCAAGATCAGAAACCCAGAGCCATGATATCTGGGATGATAGCGACCCGAGAAACTGGTAAGTATATGGATCTATTAGCTTTATTGGCGGTTCTCTCAACTCCTGGATCGGGCTCAATCTTTGATCCGACAACAGAGAAGATAGTTATACCTCTTGACATTCACTTGACACGATCGCCCTTGCAATCTCTCCCCAGTGGGTTATATTATATACATAGAAAGGAAAAAACACTATGAAAGTCAGAAACGCAATCAAGAAGGTCAAAGCCCATTTCAAAAAGCAGGATATCGATATCCAGATCAGTCCACCAACAAAGAACGGTAGCTATAAATGGAGCTTTCAACACAATGGATATGAAGGATCATTCTCGGTTAATGGTATGCGCGGGATCGATCCTGCCGCCCTCGATGGCGAAGCAACCCTATACCATGTTCGCGGAGTGAACGACCATTCGGATATTCAATCCGACTATTTTGCTGGTTCGTTCCGCGAGAACATCACTCAAGTATGTTGCTCACTTCTGCCGAAGCCATCAAAGTTTAAGTCCGGTCAACTGGTACAAGGCAAAGATAATAAGCGCGCAACCCGCTGGGGATTCGCTGGTAAAACTGGGCTGGTGATGGGAACCGGCGATGGCTATGTAGATGTGCGCTGGATAGGCGATCAGAGTACCGGCACAACCGGCCACAAGTCATTCAGTGAGCGCGATCTTAGCCTGCTCTCCTGACATTCTCTTGACAACTTTGGTGTTGACAGCACCCCTCTTTAATGGTATAATGGTTATACCAAGTAAGGAAAGAACACTATGACTTTTGAAGACTTCGCCCACACCAATGATAAGATCGCGGCGCTTAACGCTCAGGCTGACACCGCTTTGAGCGATGGCGCCCGTCCCGCTTATGATGCTCTGGTTGATCAGATGATCGATCTTGAGAACGCGCACCTTGATGCCGGCGGCAAACTGCCGCTACCCGCATACAAGTGCTGACATTCTCTTGACAAGAAAGTGCTTGCGTTTTGGCGCATCCTATGGTATAATCTATGTATAGAAAGAAGGAAAACTATGACCGAGCAAGAAATCATCGACAACCAACGCGCCTTGGACCTTGAGGAAACGGAAGCAGAGATCAACGCTTTGATCCGCGAGATGGAAGCAGAACGCTACCAAGTTGCTGAAAACACTGACCTCGATCTTCCCTAACATTCACTTGACAACTTTGGTGTTGACAGCACCCCCCTTTAATGGTATAATATAGGTATAGAAAAGGAAAAAACTATGAACCACAGCAACTTCACTCTCGACCAACTTACTGACTCTGACGGCAACTTTCGGTTCCGCCAGGATCCGATGATCAACAATATTGAGCCTATCTCAAACCGCAGAAAGGCGTATCGGCCACAGCCAGCACCGCCAACCCGCAAGCAAATCACCGGGTGGACCGTCGAGCAAGTTGGACCTAAGATGTTCCGCGTGTTCCGCAACTCGACCAAGCAAGGCAAGCAGGCGATCATGGACTTCAGCACGCCCGAAAGCGCGCAGTCATTTGCCGATGGTTGTGGCAAGGAACACAAGACCCCTACCAAGATGAGCGCCGCCAGCCTCCGCAATAAGGCGAAAGAGCACCTTAGCGCCGAGGAAAAGATCGAGCTTGAAGCTATCAAGAACGGCGAGGGTATCTAAAACAAATCCTATGGCCAAGTATTTTGTAAGTAAAACAGAGGTAGTGATCATCAACGATAGGATCGATGGTCACGAGACACCTTTGACTAAACCCTGTACCCGTGACCAAGCGGTTGAAGGACTAAAAAGATATAAAAGGATTGGTATTAAGAATGTGCACTTATGTAAGCACACAACCAAGCGATACAACAAGTTGATTCGCGAGTACAACAAAAGAAGAAAAGAATGAATAGTACAGAGCTTATAGCGATACTCACAATGTTAGCAATAGCTTGGTGTGTTATTGATTATAATATCAAGTGTGCATGTCACACTAAACTTAAACAAGAAAGGAAATAAACAAGATGGAAGTATTTTATATTATTTGTGGAGGACTGTCTGTGTTCGCAGTGGTCGTTGCAATCGAGCGAGTATCAACGGAGCTTCGTGGTATCCGTACTGTGATGATGGAGCATGCACAACTTGAGCCTGTACCGGTCCACGAACATGACCCAGCTGGTTACCAGCGCCGTGATAGACAGAAGGCCAGCAGCCCGCCGGCCTGCTAAAAAGTGGTTTCTCCCAATGTGATAGCACAGTGTGATCTGTTTGCGCGAGGCGACTTAATAAAAAGGAAGGCGTTACGCTCACCTAGAGCACGAGCACTGTGCTTGATCGTTGGAGGAGACAAAGACCACTATAAACTGTATAACCTTGCAACTAAACAAACCCGTGATGTTGCTAAGCTAGTAGTGAGAGGTTTATATGAGAGAGTCTTAATATAAAAGGAGTATATATAGGTAGGTATAATGGTAGTAGCGTATGTGGTTGATAGACGTAGTGTATTAACAGAAAGTGATAGACTTAGACTATAATGCGGTGGGGGCTTAGTATATACACCAACCACATTCCGTCAATCTATTTTAGCATGCTACAACATTCCCCAACGATATCAACCACATACGGTGACACATGCGACAGTAATGTGACCGCATATGCCGCCTGTAACGCCGGTTATCGTGTCACACTTCCGAGGCTAAAAGAAACAATATATGCAGAATGACACCCACCGACCAGCGCATGCCACCACCGCAGTCCGAGTTGCCCGGCACATGGTGACAGCAATTGCCATCGGATTGACGGTATTTGCCACGTATTTCATACTTTGCTAGCCATTTGCTAGCCATTTGCTAGCGATTCCCCAAAAACCCTATTTTTAAAACACCAACAATATCAACTACTTAGTTGACGTTTCCCTTAAGGGGAGAGGACAAAAACAGAATGCTAAACGAAACCATCCACACCATCGGCGGTTGCCGGTTGAATAAGACTGAGATAGACATACTACAATGCCTAGCATGCTCTGAGGACATTGGAGCTAGCTGGGAGGTGCTAGCACTAGCCGAACACACTAACACATTCTTTTGTGACGCACTTAACGCAGTTGATACACTAGTGCTTGAAGGTCTGCTATACAATGATGCTGACACATTTGTATCACCGACTGATGTCAATCGCAGTGTGTTAGTAACAGACGGAGCTATCGACTTCCTAAACATATATGTAGAAGAACTAAACAGTTTATATCTCATGCTTGATACAGATGTGTATGATGAGAGTGAGACAGCTGTCGCATAAATGATACACGTGATGCTCGCCTTCTTCCTGTTCTTGTTCGCCTATGTGCTATGGGTGCGTGAGCAATGAACGGCAAGAGGGCGAGACCACTTAATAAAATAATAGATATATCAACCACCTTGTTATTCTATGCGCCAGTGATAGTGTTAGTGTACAGTTACATAGGTAGAGAGTGCGTAAGGTATACAGTTACCTGTACAGTCAAGGGTGTGAGAGAGAGACTGTTTAGGTGAACAGTCTGTGCTGTCACATATGTTTTGCGACATATGCATACACGTGTGACAGGTACCCCCCTCCTCCCCCCTACCCCCGAATGTATCTCTCTATGGATCCATAGCCTGTGATGGCGGTGCTTAGCCTGTTTTCAATCGCGCCATAAAATTCCAAGATCCAAAAAACTCCCCAAAATATTTCTCCAACCAACGCCAACCAACAGCCACGTTTCTAAGCTATAAAGGATCACGAAATACACCGAAGAGCCTAAATAACATGTATGGCAGATCAATACGAACCGGTCGGTGACTTCTTCTTGGACCCACCAGTAGGCCACAACATAGCCGTGGGTACTTTGGTCACATGCGCATGCCATGGCGGGGTTGCGATAGTACTAGAGCTATATGATATACACACCATGGACAAGATCGCGATGGATATGGCTAAGATTTGGTGGGTAACTAAGCCGAAAGATAGAGACGTGCATATATGGATGCATACAATACGGAGGCTAAAAAAACTAAATTAGTGATCGTCATGAGCAAGTATAAAGAAAGAGTATATGGAGAACCCAGCGAGGAGATAAGCAAAGATGGGCAAACGTTTGACGTTGGGGACCTAGTTGTGTTTAACGGGAAGCTCTTTACACCCGATTACACGTATGTGGATCAGACTATTGAGAGTTACGCGACTGTGGGCATAGTGGTGAGCGTTTATGCGCATGGAAATTATATTGATTCATGTATATACCGGGTGTACTGGTTTAAAAGTGGTCGGAGCACGCAAACGATTAGTGGCCACTTACGAAGGCCGACTGCGGCGGATCTGAGGCAATGAATATATTCACAGACATTTGCCAATCACCATGCTATTTACATGCATGAGCATGCTATTAACAATTCCGCCTGGATACGTGGTTGAGCCGTTTTCTTTGAACGAAGAGTTAACAAGAACTGATAAAGCTGATATTAAAAAGATTGTTTCTGATGAATTGGATAAGAATTTAAAGAGGGAGCTTAAAAAGATCCTTGAAGATGAACTGCCCAAGGCTCTAGGTTCAGCAGCCACCAAGGAAGAGATCGGCGAGATCACAAAAAAGGTCCTTAAGCGTCTTTATAAAGATCTATCGCTTCATCATCCATATATTATCGACCGCATCAAAATATAATATCCGCGCATAGTTAACATGTGGCTAAACTGGCGCGAAATATTATTCTGCATGTTGGTGATGTGTTACATGATGAGGCGCTTAACGATGTAGGTGTGCTTTTAGAGCGGCATGACGGTACTAGAACTGTTATAACGGCTGGTGGTACAATTGGTGGTGTGGCTGTGTGGAGAACATGGTGGATACGGGCTGGTGCCGAGAACTATAGTGAGTTTGGGTTGCAAAACTTGATTCATTTGGATGTTTTCGTGCGTTATCGTGCGGGGTTATGTGAATGTTGTGATTTGGATGATTATGCGATTTAGACGGTGGTTAGACGGTGGTAAAACAAGAAAAATTTGGGGAAATATTGCGGCTTTGGTGGGGTCGACGGTAGTTACTTTGTGAGGAAATATTTTGCGAGATTGGGGCGGATATTCAATGTGCTTTGCGGCATAGCCTTTTTCATTAATATTTGTCTTTTCGGATTCGCGAATATGAATGACATGTTTGACTTGTCTATTTTGGCTTTGTTAAATATGATGCTCTTAACTTTCGTTTTATTAAGAGAAACAGGGGAAACAAACAAATGAACAACATATTTATCAGTAGAGACCTAAAATGAACCTAATATACTTTTTTCTTATGTTGACTGGCTGCGGAAACGATTACGCAATCGTGGCGCCGGGCGAAACAGAGACAATAATTGTGACAGAAATAGTTACAGAGACTGTGATAGAAACAGTTACGGTGACCGAAGAGGTTGAGGTACCGGTTTATATAGAAATAGAAATACCTGTTAACGAGGGTGAGATCTGGGTTGACTCTTTTACTCAACATATGTCCATCGATGGAATTGATATTTTATGGGTCATTGATAAATCCGGCTCAATGAGCAGTTACAATGATGAATTATTAGCCGGTATTGAAAGTATGATACTGGCTCTTCCAACGTCCGACTGGAGGCTCGTGATCATAAGCGCTGATCCAAGCGATTCAGTTATGAGCACAGAGTTCCCGTTGGTTCCGGGCGATGATATATTGGATGCAGAGGATATGCTTAACACACTACCTCCCGGGCCCAAGGAAGAGGGGTTTAATTCAGCTTATGATTATATTGTATATAACCCCTATGCTTCAACTTGGATGAGGAGTGATGCTGGATTACTAGTAGTTTTTGTGTCCGATGAAGAAGAACAAAGTAACGTTGCATACCCAGCAGCATCTGATTTTATAAGTTGGTATGGGTCTTTAAGAATGGGGTCTGTTTTTATGGCTAGTATCGTCAATCATGATAGTAGTATTTCTTTGTGTTTGTATCCTCCAAGTCCTATCCATGTTGGGACGCGTTTTATGGAAGCTACAAACCTGCTTAGTGGAGTGATAGTAGATATATGCGACTCCGATTGGTCTCCAGGTGTGACTGACGCTACTCATTCTATTGATCCGTATGAGTCGCTATCCTTAACTCATAAAGCTGCAGCAGATTCTATCAGAGTATTTATTAATGGTGCTTTAAATAATGACTGGTATTACACAGAATCAACCAACACCGTTTATTTTACTATTGTTCCCGACGCGGGACAGTTGGTAGAAATAGGATATAGATATATAGCGATAGAGGATACCGGTGACTCCGGTACCGCCAGTCCATAAATAAGGAAAGAATATGAAGTATTTAGCGATAATAGCGAGTCTATTGTTTTCATTTGGGGCCTTAGCTCAGGAATATAAGCCAGTTTTACCGGTTGATTCAACCAAATCCGGCATGCTTTCAATGGAAAAGAAGATTAGAAGTGCTGCAGTTAGGGTTACAATACCATTTAATGGTGGCCATGGCTCTGGTTCATATATAAAGTATAAAGATATCCATATAGTGATCACAGCCCAACATGTTGCTAGCGGTAAGTTAGGTGAAAATTATATTGTATCCCATAAGGGGGAGTCTCACTTAGCAATGTTGATATATTCTGACGATGTAGAGGATATAGCAGTATTGTTTGTTAAAACCCCATTCAGAAGTATAAAAGGCATGCCCTATAAACCACAAGTAAAAACAGCTAATGTTGGAACTGAAATATTTTATTCTGGTTTTCCATCAGATCATAAGCTTATGTCCTTCAGAGGACGAGTTGCAGGACACGAAAGTGGGCCAGGAATAGGCAAACATATCATTTTGCAGACATATGGATGGTTTGGGTGTTCTGGATCAGTCGTTTATGATTCAAAAGGTGCCATAATTGGTGTGTTGTACGGGGTAGATGTGGAATATTACCCTAATACCCAAGTCCAAGAGAACCTTATATGGGTTGTTCCCATCAATAAACTGTCTATTAGTGGTGCTCTTAAGAAGATGTGTGGTGGTTGGCATGGTGAAAAGCGCCCCAAAGCGTGTAAATAAGGTATGAGCCACCAGTGGAACGCATTTCTTACCGAAGGTGAGCTAAAAACCGTGGGAATTGTTGTTTGTTTAGACGAAAAACAGCGTTTTTTGGTACTCCGACGCTCAGATATTGATGAAAGAGTAGGTCAATGGACCATTCCAGGTGGTCATATCGATGATGACGACGGATCTATTGAAGAAGGGGCGCTCAGAGAGCTGTTTGAAGAGACAAACTTGACTTGTGTGATTGCGGACTTAACTTATCTTGGAGAGCCAAGGGGCAAAAAGCACTATTTTTTGACTTATAAGTGGTCTGGTGCTATAAAAATCGACAAACCCAACCCAATATCCGACGAAATAGAGCATGATGACTGGAAATGGGCCACAATTGATGAGATAAAAGAGTTGCCGAACAGTGAAATACCGATCTATTTATTAGAGAAAGCTCTGGAGATGTCTAAAAATGCTAAATGACGAACAAATTCTGTTAAAAACAACCCAATTATTGGAAAATTTGGGTGTTTCCCAACAAAAGCCCGATAAATTGCTCCGAGAAATCAACGAAGACGAGTTAGAGGTAATGCAAGGAGTGTTAGACGACTTAAATGGCGAAAATCTCGCCTTTAATAAACTTTTCGACGGCGAAATGCGCAAAGTCATCGATTTTCCGACTCTCGAAGTCGGTTCTGACCTCGGAAAGTTCGTAGATGCCTTCAAAGTGCAGGAATATGACGTAGATTGGGACAAAGGCATCGTTTCGGGCGAAAAAGAGCTTCAAACAGCGGATCCACTGGACGTGGCGATGGGGTTGATAGGCCGCGGCCCAGACCTCGCGCCCAAAAAGCGCAAAATTCAGATGAAAATAGGCAAATTCTTGGCAAAAATCGCTGATTTGGCATCAAAGAGGGATGTTTTGACTCAGAAGATTATAACTCAGGCCAAATTGACGGATCCCGACATTAATATTACACATTCCGGCCAGGTTACCGGCAATCACATAAGTGCAGGCCTTGGTGGAGAGGAACAGAAGCGATATAGGCAGTTAAGTGATCAACTTGACATGTTTATACCCAATCCGGGGATGATTTCCGGCAATACGGCCGAGTGGGCGACCAAAATGGCCCAATATTGGCAAGCAAACGCCGGATATATCAAAAAAGAGATCAAAAACCTCGAAAATGACAAATATTCCATTATTATCACCCGACATCCCATAGATGTGATGAGAATGAGCGATTTTGAGGATATCACCTCTTGCCATTCTCCAGCAAGTCGTGGTGGAGGCTCTCCGCAGTATTATAAGTGCGCGGTTGCAGAGGCACAGGGTCACGGAGCCATTGCATATGTCATAGAAACCGAAGATTTGCTGTCAGCAACCAACACTAGCAACATTCAGAGCGCAGAACAAGAGATTCAAGAGGGCGAAGTCTTCCATGACGATAACAGAAGTAGTGAAACAGGCGATATAACGCCCATAAGTCGCACCAGGCTGCGCCAAATGCGATATTACGACACAGATGCGCCCAAGCGCTGGGACGAGGGCACAGAGCTAGCGGTGCCCGAGAAACGAGTATATGGCGTTGGGATCCCGGGGTTTGTTGATAGAGTAGTCAAGTGGGCAGACGAAAATCAGAAAGAAGCCATTAGGGACATGCCAGAAACTGATGAAATGGTTAATTTGGACCGATTTTGGATATTTGGGGGGTCATATGAAGATACTGCTGATGAAGAAGGAAGAAAAGCGCTTCTTTCAGCCCTAACAGGCATCGATGAGGCGCATTTTACCGGAGAAGTGCGACAAAACAAAGATACCGAAGGTAATATTGACGCAAATGCCCTCGGAGACGTGCAAGGCCGATGGAATGCTGAATGTACACAGATTGCACAGGAATGGAACAATCATTATGCCAACACTGCAGTAGAATTCTTTATAGAAGACGACGGTGCCGGTAGCTACTATATTAATGCTGATGTTGGGTTTTTTATAACTTGGGACATCGATAAATGGACCAAATTGCCTAATCCGCACCCTGCAGCGACTAATGCCGCCGATGACCTTAATGAATACTTTGGTAATATCTTTGATACCGACAGAGCGTTCTTAAATAGGTTTTCTTCGCACAGCATCCGTTGGGGGTGTCGTGTAAACTACGAACACCCTAACGCCGGCGGATCTGGCGAAGAGCTATTCTATGATCCCGAGGGATTCAATGATATGTGCCAAAAGATCGACCGGTCGATCGATGATAATCGCGATGCATTTCAAGAAGTTTTAGAACAGTTCTTCAAACGCGAAGGTTATATGGATGGCGGCGAGTATATTAAATTAGCATATGAGATCGAAGACACGCCATTTGAATCTTATGAGTGGGACGTGAGATCTGACGGAGAAGACCCAACAGAGTCATATACCTCCACTGCTGCGATATCTCACGACTTTAGCCCTGAAGAATTGGGTGTAGATCCTAGAGTATTGTTCGATCTGCTGGATTCTCGCGATTGGCGGCTTGCAATTCGGACAGAGTTGCTTAAACATCCGCGCGCTGAACTTGGGGTTGAATATTACCTTGATATTGAGAACTCTCAAGCAGTTGTACCTCCAGCAGGGCAGGACATAAAGTATACGATTACCTTTCAAATCACAGCAGACGACCCAGATGCTCGCGTACAATTGTTCCGAGAGCTTACAACAGGTGAAACAGATGATGAAGATCGACTGAATAGCTTGTTTGAATTTACAATGAAACAAGTTCTTAACGCTAGACTACCTTCTAGTCAACAACAGAACTTAGACGAACGCCTCGTGAAAACGTGGAAAGGATTTTTAGGAATATGAGCAATAAATTAAGCGACCCAGACTTTTTATTCAATATTCTCGCAGCTATTGTAAAAAAGAGTGGTGGGATAATAACAATAACCGAAAAAGAACTTAGTAATATTTCAAAAGGTGATTATTTAGGAATGTATTATGAGCCAAAGACAGGAAACCTTGTACTTAAAGAAGTAGACCCAGATGATATGCTTCAAGCATCCTCAATGGTTAGAGAATCCAAGTCTCAAGAAAAGGTTTACGAAAATTAATGTTTAAACTGTTTACAAAGCATCCCCAAAAACAAAATGAAACATATTTCCAACATTTCTGTTCTGCTTGGAAGATTATATTTTGTTTGAAGAAAATAGAGATAAAATGTGTAATCCACTCAGTGTTTCCTTTCATTTATACCGATGCTCTTTCTGGTCAACTAAAATGTTTGCGTAAATTCGCACTTCGTGGGCGCACTGAAGAAAATGAGCTTTATGAAACTTATGGTGGAGAATAAATACAAATGACGTATCTCACCTCCCTGTTATTGTTCTCGCAAGTAGCATTCGCAGAAGATGATTATGCAGAGAGAACATATAGGGCATATTGTGTTGGCTGCCATGAAACAGCAACAGAATATGTTAAAGAGGCACCACTTGACAGAAAAAACGAAGAGCTTATTAAAGTAATACGTGAAGGCCAGACAAACGCGCTGGGCATGCCGGCATATGGTTGGATGATATCAGAAGAGAATGCCGGTAAGATCATTGAATATTTGAGAGAGCTAAAAAAGAGCGGTGTATAAATATGACGCCAAGTTGATCCGTGTTATTGATGGAGATACCGTCGATGCGTCAATTGATCTAGGTTTTGACGTGTGGGTTAAGAAGCGTATCCGTTTATATGGTATTGATACGCCAGAAACCCGTACTAGAGACCTTGAAGAGAAAAGGGCGGGTATTGTTGCCAAGGAGCGGTTAGCCGAGCTTCTAGGGGCCTCAGAGGGCGCTTTTATTTTGTTGTCACATGGTGTTGGAAAGTACGGAAGGTGTTTAGGCACTATTTATATTGACAACCAAGACATTAATATGCTATTATTAAGTGAGGGGCTCGCTAAGGAATATATAAAATGAAACTCTTACTTGAAAATTGGCGGAAATATTTAACCGGAGAACAAGAAGAAGTTGAGGAAGGACTTGGAACTAAATTGGCTATGGGTGCAGCACTTGCAGGTGCGACTGGGGTGGGTTCTGCAGCATATGCTGATAGCAATGACATGTCAACAGACACACAGACAACACAGCAAGTACAAAGTGAAGTAGAAACCAATAAATTAGAAAAGAATGATGATGGTACCTATTCAATTACCGTAGATCTTGGCAGCTTGTCAAAACTTACCGGTAGTATGGCAAACATGTTGCAGTCTGCCGGCGGCTCAATGGCGCGCATCGCGTTGTTAAAAGCTTTAACAGGAAAAAGTCAAGGAGATGTTTCTGCTAGCATATCTTTTAAAGATGTTGATGGAAATCCGGCATCAGCCTTTAGCGGTACCGCACAGTATGTAACCGCCACCGGGACGGCCACAGCCGGATGAAACTCCTACTTGAAAATTGGAGGAAACAATATGGCATATTCAGATAAAGTAGTAGATCACTTTCAAAATCCGCAGAATGTGGGCAGCATGGATCGAAACGATCCGGACGTTGGTACCGGCATGGTTGGCGCGCCGGCATGCGGTGACGTGATGAAACTTCAATTGCGCATTAATGACGATGGTATTATTGAGGATGCCAAGTTCAAGACATTTGGTTGTGGTTCAGCGATCGCATCTAGCTCGCTAATTACAACCATGGTTAAAGGGA
>Ga0114999_10007028_pt1 | contig 12833 bp, 13 predicted proteins | sample ArcticOcean_MG_C_3_FD_89820 | JGI IMG/M metagenome (GOLD analysis project Ga0114999, IMG submission 89820) | Marine microbial communities from western Arctic Ocean - ArcticOcean_MG_CB8_126 | ecosystem: Environmental > Aquatic > Marine > Oceanic | place: Arctic Ocean: Canada Basin | collected...
ATAAAAAAGTTATAAAAAAGTTATATAAAAGTTATATAAAAGTTATATAAAAGTTATATAAAAGTTATATATTTATTTAAAGAAAAAATAAAATGTTGTATTATATTATAAGAAATGCCTTTTTATAAATGTGAGTTGTGTAATTATAATACACATATATTAACACATTATAATAAACATTTAAATACAAAGAAACATCAGCTCAATATTGAAGAACTAGAAGGAAATAATAAGGAAGATGACATCATTCCTTTTAATATAGAAAATGTGAGCACAAATGAGCACAAAGTGAGCACAAATGAGCACAACAGCGAAAATGGAGTGAGCACAAAAATGAGCACAAATGAGCACAAAATGAGCACAAATGAGCACAAAATGAGCACAAATGCGCACAAAAAAAAGTCTTATAAAAGAATGAAATGTGATTCTTGTGGTAAAACCTTTGCTACTAAACCTATTTTATTTAGACATCAAACTAAATATTGTAAAGGAAAGATGAAGCAAGAAACAGAAGAAAATAATAAATTATTATTTGACCAAGTAAAAAAAATAGAAGAACATTATGAAAATATTATAAATGAAAAAAACAAAATAATAGAAACATTAAAAAACCAAGATCCACAGAGTATTACTAATAATACTAATAATATAATAAACAACATTTACACTATGAAACCAATAACATTTCTAAATTCGCATTGTAATAATAACCCCTCATTAGAAAAGTTAATAGAATACATAAAAGAAAGTGATATCCCCGACAACCAATTGTTTAATATTAAAATGGGATGTTTATTGAATAAAAAACATATTATCGGACACCAAGTAGATGAAATCCTAAAAGAGAAAAATAAAGAATTTATTAAAAATAAAAATATTGATCAAAATGCGTGTGATAATGTGTTATTTACAAATGATGGTTCATGCCGTAGATTTATAGCTAAAAATGAAAAAGATTGGTCCTTCTTTACTAACGATAGACTTCTTGAAGATGCTACTACTTTTTTAGTTAATGAAGCAAATAAAAAGTATAAAACAGGATACCTCTTCAATAAAAAAGATCGGAGAAGTATAAATAAAACAATAAAAACAATAAATGACTACAATTCCCAAAAATCTATAATACTTAAATCATTGAATACTAGTATAGCAATTGTAGATAATGAAGAAGGTAAGGAAGCAGAATGTATTGAAGATAAAATAAATGAAAAATCTTCTCAAAAATCAGGATCGAAAGAGTCAGGGTCCGAAGAGTCCGGCGAAGAGTCCGGCGAAGATTCCGGTGAAGATTCCGGCGAAGATTCCGGTGAAGATTCCGGCGAAGATTCCGGCGCGGAAGAGTCAGGAGAAGAATATGAATACATAGAGAAGTATATTGAAGACTGTACGGATGAAGAATATATAGACTATTTGAATAGTATAATTAGTAATTACAATACTCCATAAATAAAATAGGAAAATATTATATAAAAGTTAAGCCGATATCTCTATAAAATTCATAATAACTGCAAATACCATTAAATATACACCGACATATAACATCCTTTGCTCCTTAGTTATTATATCAAATGCTCCTTTAAAATAAAATAGATACATAGCTAAGTATTTCTCAAATCCTGTTTTACCTTTAATCGCATTAGAATCATAATAATTCTGATTTATTTTAAGTACATCGTCTATAATATCTATAAATACTTTGCCAAATTTCTTTTTAAATGTATCTACATTAGCAAACTCTAATTTTACTTTATTTTCTGCTGTTACTTTTTCATTAGCTGATAAATTAGCAGCTTCTATTAATTTATAATTATTATCTATAATAGTATCGTGCTGGATTTCTTTTCCAATATCGAATTTACCTCTTTTTTCTTCTTGAGATAAACTATCAGAGAAATCAATTACATTTCTTTGTTTTTCTTTGCGAGATTGCTCTTCTAATTTATCCAAAAAATCTGTTATTTTTTCTGAAATAGTATACTTGGAAAATAAACTATCGGTTATAAAAATCTGGTCAAGTAGATTAATATTCTTAAATGTTTTTTCAATCCAAATATAATCATTCTCGTTTTTTTTATTCAATCGTGTTTTAAGATCTTCTTTAGTTATATATTCGAGGTATTCAAACCAAATCAGAATGCTAATAATATCTTTTGTTTTCTGTTCTGGTTTAGAATATCTTTGTGATACTTTAAAATTCTTTATAGTACCAGCGGGAGTTTTTTCTACCGTAATGTTCTTATTTATTTTTTCTAAAAGACCTAGAGCTTTAAGCACTTCATAATATTTATCTGAAAACAATTTCTTTCCTTTATAATAGTCAATGCTTAAATATTGAAGTGAATCTATACCAAAAAAGGTAGCCTGTTTATTATATAAATCCTCTAATGAATAAATTTTTTCTCTATTTATTAATGTCGCACAGATATCATCTATATCAAAATTGAATAGATAAATTAATTCACTAAAGGCTTTCATTTTTCTATATTTAGTCCATGATGTTAAATCATTTCCCGCTTCATTTTTCTTTTGATCGGTATATGTTAAATGAGTGAAGTTGGCAACCGTTTCTGCCAACATGTATATTGAACTTATATCATATTTAAGTATAATAGATCGCGTTTTTTCTTCCGTATAACCAAATAGTGTTCGGAAAGTATAATTTAATTCTGTTAAATCCCTTAATGTAATCGGCTTGGTTAATGTTTTGTATTTAGCAGCATCTAGCTTCTTTTTACTTACAGAATCCGGATTATTTTTACTTGCTTTTAATGTATCATTTTTTGTATTGTTCTGAATTTGAAATCCTTCACTATTCTTCCGTTTATTTTTCAAGTAAATAGAAACAAACCACACTCCTAATAATCCAAATGCTACGTAAATAGACTTCATCTTGTTAATGTTATAAAAAAACGCAGTGCCTCCGATAATTAATATTCCATATAAAAAATTTTTAGTTGTGAGCGTCATAATATAAATAGTTAACATTATAACTAAAAAATAATGAAAATAACTTAGTTTCATACTTAATATAATAATATATTATATACTTTATAATTATTCTTATAATTATTTACTTTTAGAAAATTAATGAATAACCAAGTACATAATTGGATAAATCTCCCTAAATAATATCAATCATATCGACTTGTGATAACATCATACGTCTACAACAATATCTCGTTAAATTTAATTCATCTAATGCCTTACACTCGGGCGTTTTTTTATCCCCTTTTTCGGATATATCTAAAATAGTTTCTCCCTCTGGTAAACCAGCTTCTTTTTTATAATTACTGACTTTCTCCAGATAAGATAGATACTTATCAGCTATTATTTTCCCACATGTAAAACAACGTACCGGTATTATCATCTTTATATATTAATTATAAGTATTTTTAAATTAAGAATAAATATTCAATTTTTACTTAAATAGATTATTAATTAATTAAGTATTATTAAATTAAGTATTAATAAATTAAGTATTAATAAATTAATAACATAATGTTTGAAAAATTTCTTAATATTAAAACTAAACAATTTTTAGCCAAGATTTTCAAAGAAACAGATGATAGAAACTCCATTTTAGATCCTTTAACTTGTCTAGTTAGATTAGCAATTTTATCTTTTAAAACACAAGGAATTAAAATCAGTGTATCGTATAACAGCATTAGTTATAACGAACCCGGTTTATTACAAGGTATATTAAGATGGACTTATGGCGATAACAGAGAAGACCTTCATAATTTATTTAATCCTATTAAAAAAGTAATAGAATGGTATAATTTAGCATTACCCGAAATAAGAAGTATATGTGAATTCGCTATTAAAGGGATAAATGTCCTTATGACATCATATAATTCACAGTCTATTATATGCCATTCATTAGAACACTATATTCATATACTAGAATTAGCTTTGAGTACAAGTTGTGAAGATGAAGATCTTACACAAAGTAAATACTTCATGCGTGAACAAAATGGAATCATACCAAAAAAACTATTTAATAGTTTAGAAGACAAAAACTATAATAAAATATATATTAATTTCCGCGAATTGTGGAGTGAAAGAGAAGTTTCAATAGTATATAATCTTCTTCTCGAAATGTCTAAACTACCTAAAGAAGATATTGAACTAATGTCCTTAACGGGTAGTCTTAATTCTATATTAGTTATGAAAGAAACTAAAGTTCGTAGTATAATAGTTGACGCATCTACTATTCTAGAATAGTGATATCTTGAATAGCGATAATATAATTGATTTTACACACCGGTATAATCATATTTAAGATTAAAACATAGTAATTTAATAAATGATAATTGGATTTATGGGATTAGCAGGAAGCGGTAAAGATACATGTGCCGAATACTTAATTAAAGAATATGGTTTCGCCCGTTACGCTTTTGGTGATAAAGTAAAAGATCTTGCACGTTGTTTGTTCGATTTTTCTGAAGAACAATTATATGGATCTGAAAAAGAAATATTAGACCCTCGATGGGATATTACTCCGCGAGAAAGTTTTCAAGTCCTCGGTACAGAATTCGGACAATATTTTCTATACAAAGAATTACCACATTTAAATGTCCCTTATAGAGAATTTTGGAGTAAACAATTCGAACATTGGTATAATAATGAAATTAAAAAGAATTGTAATTTAAAAGTTGTTATTTCCGATGTGCGTTTTTTACACGAAGTCGAAACTATCAAACGATTAAATGGATTTATCATAAAAATAGTTCGCCCTTCATTAACTAAAACAAATATTCACGATCATTGTTCAGAAACAGAACAAAATTCAGTCCCAGAGGGTCTTATCAGCCGAACTATTTATAATAACGATTCTAAACAAAAACTCTATTCTAAATTGAAATATATGATCAATTAATTTATTTTCTTTTACTTATTATAATGAGCACCATTAATTTATATTTTATTCGACACGGATATTCGTGTTCTAATTATATTAAGAATACTCGTAAAATAAGACAAAGAGGTGGAAAGAGATATTCACTAATGTCGAGATTCAAAAAGCGCGTATCACGTCCATTAAAAATGCAAATTCGGAAATTGGCTTCTCAAGTCAAACTTTATAATCAAATACAAGATCCTGTTTTAACGGATACAGGTATAGAAAGCAGTATAATCTCTAGTGAAATAATAAGAAAATATAGTCAGCAGCCGGTAGACCTTCAGGGTGTTGAGCAGGTGAATGATTTCCCTGAAACATTTGATTTAGTTTTATGTTCAAATTTACGAAGAGCTATGGAAACGGCACTATATATGTTTCCCAATAATCACGTTCATTCTGTTCCATATATAGGAGAAGTTCCAAGATATAAAGCACTTCCTAACACACTAGATAATACTCCTTTAAGTAAAAATGGATTTGGAGATTGGTATTATTCTAAATACTGGGATATGTCCCAAAATACCTCAAAAAATATATATAAAGCAGTAGCAGACAAAAACAATTCCTTAGCCTATAATAACAACAACTACTCATACCCATCAGATGATCGCGCTCTAACTACGGTTAAACCTATAATTCTAGATAATTTACTTCATCCTTATAAAAATGAAAGAAAATCTTTATTAATATCCGAAAAAGATATTACTAAAGGTCCTAATTATAATAAATTCCTAAAAATGTTAGTAAAAACATTCATACCAACAGTTAGTCCTAAAAAAGAAATTAATATTGCTATTGTTACACATAGTAGTTTTATAAAAAAAAATGTACCTAAAGTAAAACAGATTCTTAAATCAATATATGGTTATAAATTAAACAATAATATTATTATAAAACTTAGTTATAATTTGGAAAAGGATGTTTTAACTCTAGCTAGACGTGCTACTCCTAATCGTATATATCAGGGTTGTGAACTAGACAACAAGGAAGGCGACAGTATGTGCTGTGGTGGAGATGATTACAACGAACCTTGTATAGATGTCCATACGAATACGTGTATAGATGATTTATGTGATTATCAAAAGTATGTATCAAAAAAAAAGAAGAGTAAATTAAAAAAAAGATTCGAATCTCACAAAAATCTAAACATACAAACACCATTATTTAGTAAGTCAAGTAATAATAGTAATTGTTAACCTTTAGTCTGATAATTAAGCTTCACTTAATAGCCATGTATCAAATCTAGTGAAATCCGGACCTAAATTATATTGTGCCTTATAAGGCTTACCTTCTTTCATTCTTTCTAATATTATTGTAGGTAAATATCTTATTTGATATTGACCACATAAATTTTCAGCATCATCATCGCAATCTACTAATTTAGTTATAACACGTTCTTTATGTTTTTTTTTAATTTTTTCCCAAATAGGTAACATTTTTTGCGAATGCCCGCACCATGTAGCATAAAACATAGTTAATTCTGTTGGTTCTCTCACTTCAGTTTGTCCTGCTACAGATGTCGTTCCAGTAAAATGCGATATTCTAGAAGTATTTAAATAATCACGCACTTTTAAATAGCGATATACTATAGTAATAGCAATAACTAACACTATTAGCATTAATAAGACTTCAATGTGAACGTAATCAATATTTTTTAAGCTTAAATGAGATTTCATTTAATATATAAAAAGAAAAAATACTTAAAAAAAATATATAATTATATATTATTAATTATTATAATGAGTGATAGTAAACCCGCGCCAGTTTTAGAAGTAAATAACAGTGAAGAAGTTGATGTAATGCCAGAAGAATTTGTAGAAGTAGGGACTCCCGTAGAATCACCAGTAGCATCACCAGTAGCATCACCAGTAGAAGAAGTAGCCGCACCACGCAGAATAGAATTTTTAATGGATGTTGAATCTAAAGCTTTAGTAGAAACCATTTCTCCTGCTCTTGAAGATTTTAGTATCAATAATCTTATGAGTATTTTACCGCAATTAATGAAACATGTAAAGAAATACAAAAGTCTATCTGGCTTAGAAAAACGCTCAATGGTAATATCTATGTTAAAACACATTATTGATATTACTGATGGTCCAGGAAACGACGCACTTTGGGATCCAATCCTTAAAAATCTTGTTCCATCGATTATAGACACTCTAGTAGAAGTTGACAAAGGAAATCTTAGAATAAATAGAAATAATTCATGTATGAGAAAATTATTAGGATGTATTGCTCGGTAAATCATCAATAATTTCGAATTCAAAAGGATTTTCGGGACTAATATTATTTCGTCTAAAGATAACACTTTCTTTTTTATTATCATTAAATGTACTTATTTTAGGTTCATTATTGACTATATTGTTTTCACGATTATTTTCGTGATTATTTACACAATTGTTTTCGCGATTAGTTTCGTGATTTTTTTCGTGATTATTTGGACGATTATTTTCGTAATTAGTTTCGTGATTTTTTTCGTGATTATTTACACGATTATAAGAAGGGTTATCATAACGATTGTCGGAACAATAACGGGAACGCCTAAATACGGCTGGTCTTGGAGTAGGACAACATTGATTAAAGAATGAGAAAATTTGTAATATTACGTAATTACAAAAAGACATTTTACTTTATTAATAAATTATAATTATATTATAATTATATATTAATTATAATAATGGGAGCAGGATCATCTCAGTTAACTACTAACAGTGGTGTATTAGATAATGTTAATTTAGAAGATGTAAAATTAGATGAAATAATTCCAAAATTCTCTATAGAGGAAACACCCATCCCAACTGATCGAGAAGGATTATTAAATAGGAGTGACGATAATCTAGAACTATTAACTAAAGGGTACAACAAACTTAATGATGAACTTAATCAACATATTAAACTAAATAATATACAATTTAATTATAAAACCAAAAATAATGTTATACTAAAGGATCTAGATAAAAAAATACAAACATTAAATAGTTCTATTAAAAATTCGTCCGAAGACAATTATAAACATATGCGAAAAACGATGAACAATATAGAAGATACTAAACGATTAAAAAATAATAGAAAAATGTTAACAATCGCGGTGGTATTTTTCAGTATAATAACACTCGCACTAATATTAGGACTTGTTAATAGAAAAATGAAAACTGGAAAATTTACAAAATACCGTGAAATTTAATAAAATTAATAATTAACTATTATAATTAATTAATGAATTTCATTTTCTACTTCAAATTCTATATTTGAACCACCGCTCTTTTCTTCCTCAATAAAGTGCGTATTTTTAAATGTTATATTAAACCATGTAGTAAACTTAGGAGCTCCGTATTTCTTTATTAAGTTATTCTTCAAATCTTTCCTCTTAGGAGAGCCACTCTCTTTCCCTTTAATTTTTTTATACCAATCTTTATACATTGTATAGATTTCTGTTAGCGTTATACCATCACTTTTATTTTTATTTACTTCGACTATATATTCATCAAAGAATTCTGAAAAGTTATCATTATCGTATTGATAAGTGCGTGTTGCGTTCAAAACTTCTGTCGGTTCTACTATACCTTCTTTTTTATACTTCTTATACTCCTCTAATAATATATACATAAATGCCTCCTTCCAGACCATTAATTTTTCTTCTAAGTTTTCATCTATCATAAACTCATGAGGGTTATTTGGGTCGGGATTATGCTTAAATATACTAATGAAATCTACTACACGCATACGACGCCATGTACCTCTATCATTTGCATTAACTTCTGGCAATATATTACACGTCAATACTGGCTTAAATTGCGGCTTGAATTCGAAGAAATCTTGGTGAAGCTTACGTGCCTTAATGATATCCCCTCCGGTTAATTCTTTCATTAATGATACATTTATCTGTTCGTCCCCTTCCGCCTCCTGAAGCATAACAAATCGCTTTCCTCTTGTGCTTGCCAAAGCAGGACTAGCGGATTCTGCTCTGGCACGCTTCTGAGTAATAATGGCTACTGGTAATGTAGCACAATAATCACGAAAACAATTCCTAAATAACTCCAAAATTTTACTTTTTCCGTTACCCCCAACACCAGTCCAAATGTAGAATTTTTCTGCCCCAGTCTTGCCTGATAAGAAACTTGAAATAAGTCGTATCATATATTGTCTTACAGTTTCTATAGGAAGAACTTGCCTTAGAAATAGATTTACTTGTTGAATTTCACTATCGTATTTATTAAATTCGGTGTAGTAAATACTAGTAGAGAAACTAACATAATCCTCAGGATAACCTTCGCGAAATTCGCTATTCACTAAATCATAAACGCCATTTTCAAATCCAATTAAATTCACATTAGCGTCTAATTTCTCTTCAAAATCATCACTATAAAATAATTCAGCACATTCTTCTACTACTGAACGTTTAAATGGTGTTTTCTTTAAAGAAAGCATAATATTTGTAATTTTGGTAGTACTTTCTACCAATAATTCTTTGCTTGTGTTTTGAATATCGGCTGCTTTTTTACTAAGCTCACTAGATAACATCAAGTACTTATCAATAATCTTAGTAGATAATAGTTTTCTCAGTGTAACTGCTTCATCTATTCTTCTCCATCTATGATTCTTAAAATGAAACCAATGTTTCTTAGAAATAGATACACAAACGAAATCATGCTTATACATATTATAAACTACACGGGCAATATCGTTATGAGTACCGCTCAGACTTTCTAATAGTGTTTTTTGTAAATTATCCTTCATAATATTTCTATACTCAATAGCATCGTCTTCTTTTGCCCATCTACAAAGACTTCCCATACCAAGTCCTTCAGAATTCATGTAATTCCATTCACGTTCGCATTCACCCTCTACAAATTTATCCGATTGCTTACTAAACTCCCTCCATTCATCTATTAATCTATGATCGATATTATGAAGACACCACCCTACTCTAATCCAACTATCAAAACTTTCCGCACGCTCTACACCTAATGCCCCAGCCAATTTGCGAGCAATACCAAGTTCTTCATCACCAGTATATTTTTTATTCTTTGGAGATTTCAATTTAATATTATTATGATGTGTACCTGTTTTATTCATCGATTTACTGTTAACCTTATACTTTTGTGGCATATTCTCTAATATTTCCTCAATTTTACCAACTTCTTCTTCGCTGTAATTATATTTATATTCCGGATTAAAATTTCTAACTGTAAGTAACCCCAGTAAATCTCTCGATGAATATGTATCTAAGTCTATTTCCTTATTGTTATAGTCTAAAATAACTTTTAATTCATATGCTTCATTACCGGGCTTTCTACTTCCATACATTTGCCAATTGTTAGATGAAATAACGGATTTATCAAATATATCACTAATATCATTTGTTATTCCTATATTATTAAACAATTTCACCGCATCTGGATTAGTGATCGTTTTAAATCTAGCAACGTATTGAAGATTTGGACTAGTAATTATGAATGGAAATATAATATGTAATCCATCTTTTGTTATTTCCTTTTCTGTTATGTATCTAGCAAAAGGCTTTTCCAGAACGAAAGCAGTAAGATTATTTTCACTAACACCTTCCAGTAAATTAGATATTATTTCCCTATATATATCCAAAAACCGTTTAATATGGTCTAAAGTATATTTTCTTGTCACATTAGATTTAAATCGGAAATCTAAATCAATAACAATAGGACTAATATCTCTATGCCGTTCTGTCAAATAGGCATCATTACCCTTCTTAAATACATGGGTATGGTAGAATTTGTTAAAAATATCCATCTCATTCAGAGGAATAGTATAGGATCCTGGATATATCCCTTCAGCCTTATTACCTATAGCCGTATGAGTAAATTCATCACCCTCCTTCCTTTTATGACCTGAAAGATACTCGTTAAGATTATTATAATTTTTTTTTAGTTTGGCCATATCGCTAATATTCTATATCAGACAAATTTTTTTAAGTATTTTATTAAATTATATGATGATATTTAAACACATCAATTTTGAGAGGAATTACAAATCTTATATAAAACAAGACCATAACTAATACAAATTAAAATTACAGATAACTATTTTCTTTTTAAAATTAAAAATTGATTTAAACACAGGGTTATTATTTTATATTAATAAAGTAATAAGAAATGTCTAGTAAGAGTATTAAACGCGTATTGTGCGACATTAAAAAATACGAACAGAGTAATATAGTAGATAATGGAATCTTTTGTATATTCAATGATGATAATATACAAAAGATAAAAGCATTAATTGTAGGGCCAGAAGATACCCCTTATACAAACGGATTTTATTTTTTCGATATTGAATTTACGAATAGATACCCATTTGCTCCACCTAAGGTTAAATTCTGTACACTAAATAAAGCAGTTCGATTTAATCCTAATTATTATACTTGTGGTAAGGTGTGTTTATCTATGTTTGGGACATGGAGTGGACCAGGATGGTCACCAGCAATGAATTTAGTTACTATACTAAATGTATTACAATCACGCCTAAATGAACATCCTATTCAAAATGAACCAGGATATGAGAAAGAAACAGGAGACACTTCTATAGCTTATAACAAAATACTATCCTATTATAACATTAAAGTAGCCGTAATCCAAATGCTTAAAAACATACCACCAGGCTTCGAACAATTCAAAGATATAATTGTAACAAAATACATAAAAAACCGCGATTTTTACAATAAATTTCTACTAGAAAATTTAAAAGAAGATGGAAAGATAGTTACAACTAAAGTATACAGTATGAAAACAAAATTATATTATACTGAGTTAGTAGATGAATTAATTGAATTAGACAATCAGTTAATTTCTGAATATCCACAGTACTTTACAGATAATATTATTAATATTGGAATATCGTTACCGGATAGTGTAAATAATTTTGTTAATGATGATGGCACATTAAAAGATATAAAAAATATAAAAAGTAAAACTATACAAGCAAAAATTTCTACACTTGTTTCAGTAGTACCTGTATCAGTAGTACCGGCATCAATAGTACCTGTATCAGTAGAAGCTACTTCTGAAACTTCGGCTACTAGTAATTCGGATAATAATGCAAATAATGAAAATACTACTATTATTACAGATAAAAAGAAGAAATATACGCGTAAATGTCCAAACAACCCAGCGAAAAATTTTGATACTGGCGCAACTAAAATATCAGAAAATGATGGAAATACATATATAGTTAGTCAATACAATTCTGGTATGAAACGCTGGATAAAGACTACTATAACATCGTCACAGTTTATTACACAAGTTTAATTCTAATGTTAATATAATTATTAATCTAATGTTTTTTACTTAAAATTGATGATTTAAAAAAAAAATAATATTAATAATTATATTAACATTAGTAATGGACCATTTATTTTGCGAGATATGTGAGAACATGTATGAAATTAAAATAGAGCCAAGTGAAAACGATCAAACTAAGCTCGTATATAAATGTAAAAATTGTAATATAAGTATAAATAAATCTGATAAAAATGAATGTGTATTCTACCAAAACTATAATTATGATAATATAAAAAGAAAAAATGTAATCAACAATTATACTGTTTATGATAATACATTACCAAAAGCTTTAGGAGTTAGATGCCCTAACAATGATTGTCCTAGCAAGAAACCCGATATTCGTTATATTAAATATGACAATGATAATATGCGTTACGTCTATATATGTATAGAATGCCATAATAAGGGTAATGAAACATATGTTTGGTAAATAATAACAATATACGTTATTAATTCCCCAATTTAATTTAATTTAATTTAATTTAATTTAATTTATAAAATTGAATTTTTATTACTATTTAATTTTTTTATTTAAAAATAATAAAATAAAATAATATAATTAAATGGATGAACTTGGACTTACCAGCTATTATGAAGACAGCACCATAGATATGATTGAT
>Ga0114999_10007029_pt1 | contig 12833 bp, 8 predicted proteins | sample ArcticOcean_MG_C_3_FD_89820 | JGI IMG/M metagenome (GOLD analysis project Ga0114999, IMG submission 89820) | Marine microbial communities from western Arctic Ocean - ArcticOcean_MG_CB8_126 | ecosystem: Environmental > Aquatic > Marine > Oceanic | place: Arctic Ocean: Canada Basin | collected...
GCACCGATGTCTTAATTTTGTTGACCTCGCCGGAGTGCTCGATAGGGAGTTGGAGCGTGTCGTGAACCCGGTTTGAGACGTTGAAAAGCCCACTGATGGCGGTCAGCTCGACCAGCTCGGCGTCGCTGAAGTGCGGGCGAACCTCCTCCAGCACGTCATCCCGGTCATAGGCCGTGTTGGTCGTCACGTGGTGCGCCCAAAGCACCGCCGCGCGTTCGCGCACGTTGAAATTCTCCGAAGTCAGGTAGGCGTCCGTCCCGATCTCATTTGACTGCTCATCCGTGATGCCCGCCGCTTGCCCAAGCGCCGTGTTGTGCGCCAGTCAGTAATCGCAGGTGTTCAGATGGCTCGTTGAGGACAGCCATTTCCTTGATCCGGCAGGACAACACGCCCCCTCCCCCTTCCCGCTGGATTGGCACGTGAAAGGGCAGGACGAATTTCGCGATGTAGGGGATGTTCGCCCACGAGCGGGAGGCATTCGGCGCCCGTCCCCGGAACTGGATCGAGGCTTCCAGAAAGCGCCCGGCCTCCCCGCCCGCTTTTCCGGATCAATGATCGGCAATCTAGCCATCGTGGAATCTCCATGTCTGCCGTAGGGGGGGATGATGTATCGAGGGGAGGTTGGCCCTCCCTCGATACTTATACACAACAAGAAAAAGACTTAATTATTTTCGGTAGCTAAGCAAAATTCCTCTCATTCAGCATGGAGCTGTTATGTGGGGAGAGGTCACCTAGTGTCCGCTTTCGGCCTTCTTCAAAAAGGTTGTGAAAATTTCGGCAATTTTCGGTTCCGCATCGCGCCATTCCTTGGGGTCCCAGTGATGGCGCAATTTTTCCTCGGGAAACTTCTTAACCACGTCTTCGTGCAATTCGCTGTTGGGCAGAAGCCCTGCCGCCTTGTGCGCGGTCACCGGCGTATGGACGATGTCATTCCCCACTATCAGGCAGGCGGGGCTATGAATCGCATTGAGTTGCGCCTCAGTTGCCCCGACGATTGGCAGCGAGGAGGATTGCAGGAACGCCTCGCGCCAGGAGGTCATCACCTTGATAAAGGCATCGACGTCCATCTTCATGAGACGTTCCCGGTTCGAAGGCCGCGCCGAGATGCATTTGGCAAAGTGCTCGGAATTTGCAACAGCTTCCATGCCGGCCGTGCTAGCAAGCTTGATGTACTGGCCGTAGTAATTCTCCGACAGCTGGTTGACTGCGTGCTGCCCGCCGGTAACCCGCCAGAGCAACAGGCCTGACAGCGCTTGCGGATGACGGATGGCAAACAGGATGGCGAGCCGGGCGCCGGAGGAAGAGCCGCCGACATAGAGGTTTTCCACGCCGACATATTTCGCCAGAGCGTGCAGGTCATCGGCCCAGACCGCGTGCTCGGATGCCGAGCCGTCAAAAAAAACATCCGACTTGCCACAATTGCGGCGGTCGTGCAGCAGCACGCGATAACCTTTGGAGGCTATCGCTTTCGACAAATCAACGAGCTCGTCATAGGGACGGCGGCTGCCGGGCGTCAACGCAATAACCGGCCCAGTATCGCCGATGACTTCGTAATTGATGTGAATTCCACGGACATTGGCTTCCGGCATATTTTATCCCTCAAGTTGGTAGAGTCAGGAGATAATTACTCGCCGTTTACAAGCAAGGTCATGCTGGTGGGTGGAGCCGGAATTCCCCATGTAGAACCCATTCCTGCCGGTTGAGAGTAGTTCGAAATCGATTGATCGGCAAGCGGGCTGCGTCTGGCTGCCACGGCCGCGACTACCACCAACGCCCTCATTTCAACGCCCTCCGTATTGACGGCGACTGAGCAGCGCTCAAGTTCCTGAACAGTGATGAATTCAATTCCATCGATGACGATAGATGCAGACACCGTCAATCCCAGTTGGCCGAATATGCTCAAGAGTCAACAAGCCTTAGTCTCAATATTGATAAGCCAGATGGTCCTCAATGTGCTCCATGATCGGGCCCAGGCCGTTGGTCGGCTTGGTGTAGACGCAGTAGAGCTTCTTGTCGAGCAACCCGCGTCCTTCTAACATTTCAACCATGGCATAGTGACTGACAATGAAATGCATTTTGGGGGCATGGGTTCGGCCCATATTGCAACGGACAGTTCCCTCTCACTCACAGTTCCTAAACAGACCTGTTTGAAATCGCAGAAAACAGAACAGAACGGGTGGCCACTTCGCCAGACATATTGTCAAAAATCACTCATCGATATCTTCTTTTTTTTCGATTAGCAGTTCCATAAAATCTAATCCAGCCTCTTTCATTTCTTTTGAAATAATTTTTTCATTACTATTCAGAAAATCCGTGCATTCAGCAGGCGACCAATCACGCTTTAATCTCTGCACATCTGATATTTGAAACCAAGTTATCGAATACTCTCTTTGACGCCTTCTATTTTTTCTTCTTTCGTCGTCTCTGTTCCGTTGCCTTCTTTCCTCGAACAACATTTTTGCCTCCCAAGGGATGACCTTAATTTTAGGCTGACAAGAAACAGCTTCTACCAAATCAAAATACAAGAAACTTATATACTTTCATATATCCAAGATCACATTTTAGAGTAAAAAAAACACAAGTGCAAAAAATAATATCGAAAAACTTAAAAATTCATATCCCAAGAAAGAATGATTGATTTAAAAGCATTTAACTTCGCAATAAGAAAAATTCAAGGGCTGTCCTAGATAAGTGAGATTATTCAAGATGGCTGATTTCCCCCCACCAAACCGTTCTATGCTGAATGATAGGATTTTCTGGTTCCAGAACTCTCGTAGGCAGTGGTACAACTATTGGGGAGAGGTCAGTTTGGAACCTGGTTGACCTTATCGTGAAGATGAGATTGAAACGTTACGGAGGCTTTCTTGAGGCGGCTCTTTCCTTACCTACTTGCGCACCGGGCAGCCTTTATCACGAGCTGGCTTCTTCTGCTGTGCTCAATTCTCTTTGGGGTTTCCATCCCGTCCCTGTTGAAATACGCAGTTGAAAGTCTCCGACCACCCTTCGACTCTGCTCATGCCTCGGCCCTGGCGGGAATTATCATGCTTTTTGCCCTCATGCGGGCCATCGTTCGAACGGCCAGCCGGAAGAAGTTCATCGGCCTGAGCCGTGCCATCGAGTATGAGCTACGCAATGACTTGTTTCTCCATCTCCAGAAGCTCCCACCCATTTTCTATATGCGGATGCGCACCGGAGACATCATGAGCCGGGCCGTGAGCGACCTGAATGCTGTGCGCGTGGTAGTCGGCCGCGGTCTCCTTAACGCCTGTAACGTTCTCCTCATCTTTCCCTTCTGCCTTGGGGCTATGTCGTGGCTGAGCCCTCGACTCACTCTCTACGTCGTGATCCTTTACCCCCTCTGCTTCCTAGGGGGACGCAGGCTTGTGAAAGAGCTTTTTCTAAAGTCGAGGGAACTTCAGAAGCGCCAGGCACTTCTGAGCGCCAGGCTCCACGAAAATCTGACAGGAGCTGCTGTGGTTCGCGCATACTGCCAGGAGGAGGCTGAGGTGCGCGCCTTCGCTACCCTCAACGACGAGGTTCTTGCCTGCCAAATGTCCCTCTCGCGTACTCGAGGTTTTTTTTATTCCATCATGACAGCCCTTGGAGGTGCCGGAGCGCTGATCGTCATCTACTTTGGCGGACGCCTCGTCGTGGCGGGGGAGATGACTCTTGGCAGCTTTGTTGCCTTTAACGGCTACCTCGTACTCCTCCTCTGGCCCACCATGGCTCTGAGCTGGGGGCTTAACCTTTTTCAAAGAGGCCTTGCCGCCATGGGTCGAATCGGGGAACTTCTGGATGAGCCACCCCAAGAGGATAGTCGCGCTCATGCTGCTCTTACTTTGCCCGTGCGCGGGGCGATTGAGGTGCGGCGGCTCTCCTATAGCTACCCCCCCCGGTCAAAAGAAAATGAAGAGGGACGAGAGGAAGATAGCGTTGCTCTCTCGGAGGTCTCCTTCAGGATTGAACCAGGAGAGTGGCTCGCCGTGGTGGGGCCAGTGGGGGCGGGAAAGTCCACCCTCGCGAAACTCTTCATCCGGCTTCTTTCCCTTCCTTCCAACACACTTTTCCTTGATGGTCAGGATGCGTCACAAATGTCCCTCGAGGATTATCGGCGCGTGGTGGGCTACGTGTCCCAAGATGTCTTCCTGTTCGGGGACTCTATCCGGGAGAATGTCCGGTTAGGGGGGGGTGAGCTTGAGGCCGCCGTCCTGGAGGATGCTGTCCGCCGAGCCTGTCTCACTCAGGATTTTGACCAGTTTCCCATGGGCTTTGACTCCTTAGTGGGGGAGCGGGGTATCACCTTGTCGGGGGGGCAGCGATCGCGTGTCGCTCTTGCCCGGGCCCTTGTGCGGGATCCCGCCGTGCTTGTGTTGGACGATACCCTCGCCAGCGTTGACCTCGCGACCGAAAATGCCATCCTCCAGGAACTCAGGGAAGTCCGCGGAAAGAAGACCTGCATCCTCATCACTCACCGCACCGCCGTTGCCGCCCGTGCGGACCGCATCGCCGTCCTCTCTCGGGGCAGACTCGTCGGAATGGGGAATCACACCAAGCTCCTGCGAGGAGGGGGGCTCTATGCCGACTTCCACCGCCAACAGGAGATCATCCAGGAACTTGGTGCTCAATGAGCGCTTATCCTCGCTCCGCCGCCGCCCCCGGAGGTATACAAAACGACCGCTCCCTCTGGCGTGCGGACCGTGCCTCTCTTCGTTGGCTCGTGCACCATCTTCTAGGGGAGCGTCTCCTCGGATTCACGGGCCTGGTCATCCTCGCCCTGGGAACCCTCTTTGGTCTCGCCCAGCCTCTCCTACTCAAGGTGGCCCTGGACGACCACATCATCCCTGGCCGTCTCGATGGTCTGGAGTGGGTGGCTCTCCTCTTTGCCCTCTGTGTCGCTGGGCAGACAGCAGCCGCTTTCGGGGAGACCTGGTTCGTCCAGCTCCTGGGCGGTCGTGTGGCCTGCACCATCCGGCGAGAAACCTTTACCCATCTTCAAAAACTTTCGGCCTCCTTCTATGACCGGAACCCGGTGGGGCGTCTCATGACACGTCTGACCGGGGACGTGGAGGCCATTCAAGAGCTTTTCAGTTCAGGCGTTATTGCGGTCGTCGCCGACCTTTTCACCTTTGCGGGGATCATTTCCCTTATGCTCTACCTGAACTGGCGTCTCGCTCTCGTGAGCTTCGCCGTGGTGCCTCCCCTCGTTGCACTGGTGCTATTTTACCAGGGCCCCGTCCGGGAGGCTTTCCGGGACGTACGGGCAAGACTCTCCCGCCTGAACGGCACACTACAAGAAAACGTGGCCGGGATGGATGTGGTCCAGGTTCACCTTGCCGAAGATGACCGTTTCGCACGCTTTGACACCATCAACCGCTCTCATCGGGAGGCATGCCTCCGCTCCATCCGCTACGACGCTATTCTTTACTCTTCGGTAGAGGCAGGTGGTTCAATTGCCGTTGCCCTCGTAATTTGGTATGGAGCCAGCTCCATCGTGGAAGGTGTGCTCACCCTGGGGGTGCTTGCCGCTTTCATCGAGTACATTGCAAAATTCTTCGCCCCACTCAGAGACCTCTCGGCAAAATACACCCTGGTGCAGAGTGCTCTTGCATCGACCGAGCGCATCCTCGATCTCTTGCGCACACAGCCGGAAATCCAAAGCCCCCGTCGGCCTGTGCTCCTTCCTCCAGGCAACGGTCACATCATCTTCAAGGGGGTGAGCTTCTCTTATCCTTCCTTCAGTGAGGAAAATGGAAAGGAGACCTTCCATGCGCTACAGAACGTCTCCTTCGAGGTGAAACCGGGGGAGGTAGTGGCATTGGTGGGGGCTACCGGAGCTGGCAAGAGTACCGTCATCAAGCTCCTGCACCGGCTTTATGACCTCAGAGAGGGTAGCATCCTGCTTGATGGGGTAGATATTCGCGAACTCGAATTGAAAGACCTCAGGCGTGCGATCGGGATGGTAATACAGGACCCGTTTCTCTTCTCAGGAAACGTGGCACGGAACATTTTTCTGGATGAAGAGAGCCTCCCGGAAGAAGAAATGAAGTGGGCGGCAGAGTTGGTGGGGGCGGACGACTTCATCCACCGGCTGCCTGAGGGCTACCGCACTCCAGTCGGAGAGCGAGGGGTGAACCTCTCCCAGGGGGAGCGGCAGCTCATCGCTCTTGCACGGGTGGTCGCCTACAAACCCCGGGTGCTGGTTCTCGACGAGGCCACCGCAAACGTGGACCCCATCACCGAGGCCCGGATTCACGCGGCCTTTGGCCGGATGATAGGGCGTACTACCACTATCGTCGTGGCCCATCGCCTCTCCACCATCCGCCGGGCAGACCGAATCGTGGTCTTCCACAAGGGGGGAGTTCGTGAGGTTGGCACCCACGAGGAACTCCTTACCCAACACGGCATCTATGAAAAACTCCACTATTTACAGGAAGGGAATAGGAGTTTTAAAGGGGAGGAACAAAATGAGAAAAACTTTTAGACCTTTCCGCATACATGGCAAATTTGTAATTTATCATGCACACGGACTCATGTGGAATTATCAGGAAAATTCAATTAGCTCGATTTCAATCTCTTCACGATTAGAAATTCGCCAGGCAAAACAACAATCAGCTGTATATCGAGATATTCATTTTTAGATGTCCCCTCTTGTGGAGTGCGAGGACAGTCAGGCCTTTCGATCCGATTCGAGTTTCCTTAAAGCCCCTCTTTGAATTTTTCCGGTAGGCGTAAGAGGAAGTTCATCCACAAACTCAACTGCTCGTGGATATTTATAAGGAGCCAACTGAGATTTCACAAATTCCTGGAGCTCACGAATAGTATCCTCCGGCGGCTCTTCCTTCTCCGACAAAACCACAAAAGCCTTCACTATTTCACCTCGCTGGGAATCCGGCGAGCCGACGACGGCGCATTCACGAACCTTGGGATGCTCAAGCAAGACGGCCTCGACCTCAAGGCCAGATACGTTGTACCCACCGGTGTTGATCATGTCATCCGAGCGGGCCTCGAATGAGATATACCCATCCTCATCGACACGACAGAGATCGCCCGTCAAATTCCACCCATCGAGAACATAGTTCTTCTGCCGATCCAGATCGTCCAAATACCGGCAGCCCGTCGGCCCCTTTACTATCATCTGCCCTACATCGTCGGGCAGCGAATCTTCCCTCGCTTCGTCAACGACACGCACCTGGTAGCCAGGAACGGCTTTTCCGATTTTTCCGGGCCGAATATCTTTTCCGCTCGCTGAAATGAAAATATGCAGCAACTCGGAAATGCCCAAACCGTTGATGATTTCCACCCCGGTTTTGTCCTTCCACTCGTTAAACACCACCGGGGCCAAAGGCTCGCCTCCCGCAATGCAGGCGCGGAGGCTACTCAAGTTGTAATCTCCGGCGATACGGAGCATCTGCCCATATCCTGAGGGGGTGCTGAAGCAGATCGTGGCCTTGTATCTATCGATAGTTTCAAGAAGGATCTTGGGTGTTGTCCTCTCGACCAACACCGCTGATCCTCCGAATCTCAACGTATCGGTAATGAACGCGCAAAATCCGTATAAAAAAGCGATCTGGGGACTTCCGCAAATAATGTCTTCTGGCCGAATCCCGAACATATGCCTGGGAAATGTATCCGCCGCCGCTATTAAATCTCTGTGAAAATGGACTGTTCCTTTAGGAGTGCCGGTAGACCCCGAGGTGAATCCGATCAAGGCAACATCGTCTGCCGAGGTATCCACATTCTCAAAAGATTCCGAGCTGTTCGTCATCAAGGATTCCAGTCCACCGGGACTCTCATCACCAAAGCACAATATTTTTTTTAGATCTTCCGTTTTTTTTCCTGCAATTTTCAGATCCTCGGCTAATCCGATGTCGCAGATGGCATACTGAATTTTTGCCTTTTCGAGCACATAGACAAGCTCTCGCTCCCTCAGCACAGGCATCGTAGGAATCACAATTCCGCCCGCCTTCAAAACGCCCAGACAAACAGCAACCGACAACGGATGGTTTGAGGAACGCAGAAGCATCCGGTTCCCCGGAACAAAACCGAACTCATCGGAAATCAGCGAGGCTATTCGATTGGCGTTCGCCAACAGATCCGAATAAGTCCAGAGGGTATCGCCGAAATAAATGGCAGGCCGTTGAGCTTGCGAGCCCTGGACCATTCTGTCGATCAGTTCCACACCCGCATTCATTCGCGGCGGATAGGCCGCCAACTCAGGTAGGACGCCATAGTCCATTTCCGGCCAATACTTTTCGGACGGAAGATGATCTCGCACATATGTATCCACATGTCCGGTCGCTTGTTTCATTGATTTCGCACCATGGGTAAAAGCTCCTCCGCCAGCCGTGTCATGTGCCCGGCCTCTTCGTTTGCTGGTGCGGCGGCTTTAAAAATAAAATGTCTCACGCCTGCTCTTTGAAATGACTCAATTGTTTCCGCACACCGATCGAGTGGGCCGCACAATAGATATTTCCGCGCGACTTCACGCATGTCCCTCCCGTACCGCAACTTAAGATTTTCGGCCCCGGTATCGTAAGCCACGTTTTCATTTTCGGAAAGATTGACGAACATATGAAGAGCCGGCGTCCAAGGCCTGGCGGGATCTTCCAGCTCTCTCCCCGCCTTTGCGGCCCATTGGCGAATTTGGTCCAACCCCTGTTCGTAGCGTAAGGGGGAAAAAAGATAAGGGACATAACCGTCTCCTAAGATTGCCGCCCGTCTCCGTGACGCATCGCTCCGGCCGCCCACCCAGATGGGAGGCCCGCCGGGCGTGAGCGGAGAAGGGTTCTGGCTTGTCTCCTCGAAACGAAAAAAATTTCCCCGGTGGCTCACAGTCTCGCCCGACCAAAGTTTGCGCAAAACCTCGATACTCTCATCCGTGCGGGCACCGCGCTCTTTCATCGGGACACCGCATAGCTCAAATTCCTTTTCTTCTTCCCCTCCAACGCCAATGCCGAAGACAAAACGGCCACCACCGGATAAATAATCCACCGTAGCAGCCGCCTTAGCGGCAATGGCGGGATGCCTTAAGGGCAGAAGATACACAAGGCTACCGAGGGTGATTCGTTCGGTACGGGCACTGAAGGCAGCAAGCGCACCAAGACTCTCGAGATAATTGGCCCGGAAGGCGATATGATCGTCTACCCAGAGGGAATCGAATCCTGCTCGCTCCACATCTTCGGCAAATGACAAAAAATCGCCAGCGGACGGAATTTCACCCGGCTGCATCCCAAAGCTGTATCCGAATTTAAGTGCATCGGGCATGTTGCCCCCAAAGATAACCTAGTCCAAAGTTTTCAAATGAAGATTGCGGTGAACATCCACCATCGCCACCCAGCCGGGAGGCACAAGGGTGACGGCCCCGTATTCTTCCACAACCGCCGCCCCCCGGAATTCACTGTCTGCCGGAAGCAATTCTCGTTGATATATGCGGCAACCCAGTACGGGTTCCGAAAAATGAACAAGGCGTGAATCCAACAAGGCCGCCTCAAGGCCTTCACCGACCACAGATGATTCCGTCCACGGCGGTTTATCGACCGCTCCGATAATACGCACGCGGAGGGATACAATTTCCGCCGGATCATCGGGATGACAGTGTCCGTAGCGCTCCTCGTAGCGGACATGAAAATCCCTCTCCAACGCTTCGAGCCAATCTTCGGATTCGGAGACGAGAATCGTCAGTTCGAATGCCTGTCCCGAGTAGCGGACATCCGCGTAACGGAGACAGCGAATGTCCTTCAATCCCGCGGAGCGCAACTGGGCCACCGGTTGGGAAATCAACTCATCAAAAATACGTTCGATAGTGGAAACATTCGCCTTATCAAAATTGACTATGTGCGTCCTGACATTTTCCTGGATAACATCCGCCAGGAGCAAACCAAGGGCGGAAAAATTTCCCGGGAATTGGGGCACTACGATGTGGGTGATGGATAGATTTTCTGCGATCAGGGCCGCATGGAGCGGACCCGCTCCCCCGTACGCGACCAATGTATGTTCCCTGGGGTCGAATCCCCGCTCGATCGAAATCTCCCGAATGGAACTGACCATTTTCGCCACGGCGATATCGACGACACCTCTCGCCATGGATATTGCATCGTCCATCCCCACGCTACGGGTCAATTCCGCCATGGCCTTTTTCGCAAGTTCAGGATGCAACTTCATTTTTCCTGCCAATTTGGTCTTAAGGCCGATGCGGGATAACACTACATTCGCATCAGTTACCGTCGGCTCGACGCCGCCAAAACCATAGCAGGCCGGCCCCGGACGGGAGCCCGCGCTTTTCGGTCCCACATTCAGCACGCCATCCTCATCGTGCCATGCGATACTTCCCCCGCCCGCTCCCACCGCGTTGATTTGAAGTTGAGAGGCGCTTAGCGGAAACGCGGCGACCATGTTTTCCCGAGTTACAATAGGCTGGCGATCCCGGACTAGGCATACGTCTGTGCTCGTTCCGCCCATGTCATAGGTAATGAGGTGGTCTAATCCCAATTCCTCCGCCAGCGCGACACTCCCCACCACCCCTCCCGCCGGCCCCGAAAGTATTGTCTGAACGGGAAAGCGAGTGGTCCTTTTCACATCCAACATCCCGCCATTCGAGGCCATGATGAAAAAAGAAGAGTCATACCCCTTATATTGAAGACCTTTGTTCAGACGTGCGATATAATTTCTGATTTTGGGCCCGAGATAGGCGTTGATTGCTGTCGTCGAAAACCGCTCGAACTCCCGGTACTCGGGAACCACTTCGTGCGAAAGTGATATGAATAAACCGGGCAGTTTTTGGCGGAGAATCTCAGCTGTCTTGTTCTCGTTGTCTCCATTCGCGTAGGCATGCAAATAACAAATTGCAACGGCCTGAACACCGAGATCCCGTAAACGTTCGGCCTGTTGAAGGATCTCATTTTCCTGAACGGCAACATCAAGGCTTCCGTCAGCCAGTGTGCGCTCGGCAATTTCGAAACGCAGTTCACGGGGAACAAGCGGCCTGGGCCTGACAAATTTCGAATCGAACAGACTCTGCGGGACCAGACGCTGCGTTCGTCCGATCTCCAAAACGTCGCGGAAGCCCGATGTGGTCATCAAGGCCGTTCGAGCACCTTTATTTTCGAGAAGCGCGTTGGTGCCCACAGTTGTCCCATGTGTGATTCTGTCAATCGAAGCTACGTCGAGATTCAGACTCTCGAGAGCTTCGAGAAATACCTCTTCCTCGCGCTCTCGAACGGTAAGAAACTTCGCCACCTTCATCGTCCCCTCGTTTTCATCGTAGAAAACAAGATCCGTAAAGGTTCCTCCTGTATCGATTCCGACGAGATGCAAGGTGGGACTATCCTCCAACGCTCATTTTGAAAAATAAGGGAAAATCCTTGTGCATCGACCAAGGGAAAGGCATCAGTTCTCGATCAGAGAGAGAAAAATCTCTTCTCCCGATTTCGTTCCGATAATGGTCAATCCTAAAATGTCCAGACCCAGCGACTCCTTGGCCATTTCTGAGTCCACCTCAACCCAGGCACGCAGAGGCGCTCCCAACCTTCCCCTGATTTCAACAAGGGCGCCTTGGGCAAGGTTCAAGTTCTTTGCGCTCTCCGGGTTTATATGGCACCTTCGACGAGAGGTCTTACGGTGTAATGTCTTTTTTTGAACGGCCTTCAAAAGTTTTCTGCTCAATCGAATGGTGCGGCGAAGCAAAAAAGTCTGTTCTTCGTCCACGGCAGAATCTTGTATTTGAACGCCATAATTCCGAAGGGCGCCTTCTTTAGATACGTAACCAGCCATCGTATCGCTCAGGACCCATTCGGTGTCTCGCTCAAGAGGATCGCCGAAACCGCCTCCCCCCGATGTTTCGATGACGACGACATCTCCCCGCAACAGACGAAAACCAGCCGCCTTACCGGGTGTTTCAGAAGGCAGGAGGATTTCTCCGTTTCTTTCGACGACAAACCGGTTCGGGCTTCCCGGTCCGCCCCCGAATACCCCGAAAGGGGGAATCACGTTTTTATCCGACGATATCGAGAGAAGCGCATTGTCAGCCAGAACTTCTACCTCGCGGCGCAGCCCCAGCCCCCCACGGCGGACTCCGGCACCCCCCGAATCCTCGCGGAGAGAAACCCTTCTCAACTTCAATGGATGAGCGTGCTCAATCACCTCGATCGACTGAATGGAAGAGAAGTCTCCTTCCGTGAAATTCCTGGTGGCGTTGTTGCCGTCGTGCTCCGCGAAACCGCCCGTTCCCCCGGCCGGAAACTCATAAAAAAGGAAAGGCTTGCCGCTCTGGGGATCATTTCCGCCAATGTAAATATGATTCGAAGTACCCTTCAAATCACCCGTTACCGCATTAGGCGCAAACCGGCCCAGGGCACCTATCAAGGCCGACACAATTGCGTGGCTCACCTCCATCGAACCCGCGCAACTCGCCGGGTAGCGTGCGTCAAGGAGAGAACCGGGTTCGGTAACGATTTCGAGAGGACGAAACGCTCCTTGGTTGACTGCGCCTTTCGGATCCAAAAACGCCTTGATGACGCTAAACGCCGCCGAGGGTGCCATCGCAGGACCGACGTTGTAGGCGCCCTCATTTTGCGCGTCGGTTCCGCTGAAATCGACGGCCAACTCATCGCCCGATATCGCCACCTTTACACTAATGCGAATGGGATCTAGGGAGTGACCGTCGTGATCCATAAAATGTTCGAAGTCCGACTCGCCATCAGGTATGGCCGCGATGCGGCGGCGCATGGAGGCCTCAGCCCGCTCGAGCAAACGTTGCTTAGCGGCGAGAACGATTCCCCATCCATACTTTTCAGCCAGCTCTTCGAGCCGGCGATGAGCCGTGTGACAGGTCGCCA
>Ga0114999_10007030_pt1 | contig 12833 bp, 11 predicted proteins | sample ArcticOcean_MG_C_3_FD_89820 | JGI IMG/M metagenome (GOLD analysis project Ga0114999, IMG submission 89820) | Marine microbial communities from western Arctic Ocean - ArcticOcean_MG_CB8_126 | ecosystem: Environmental > Aquatic > Marine > Oceanic | place: Arctic Ocean: Canada Basin | collected...
GAAATCATCCCAGACGGTTCCTTATGAGCCAGGTGGGATCATCACCAACGTGATTCTGACGTTCGATGCCCTGCCAACGCCAACTCCGGTTCCGACTCTGGTTCCGACAGCAACACCGGTTCCCGAACCGACTGCAAAGCCGCTTTCTACGGCTATGCCGCAAGCCACTCGCACTCCGACACCTGTGCCGACAAGCACGCCAGCGCCGACCGCCACGCCTACGCCTACAGCTATTCCTGCGCCAACAGCTAATCCTGCAGCGCCAACACCGGAGCCAACTTCGAAACCGGTATTAATAGAGGAAGTTGAAGGGACGCGGGGCGACTCGGATCGCGGGCTGGGGATGTGCAGTGCTAACCCTGGTGGTCCTGCGTCTGCGGGACAGATAGGCCTCTTGCTGGCACCTGTAGCGTTAGCCCTGTGGGTTGGGGTCAGACGTCGGTCGAAGGCGAACCTCTTCGACTAGGCGGATCGGTCAGACTCCATATCCAGTCTGGATGATCGGCAAAGACGTAGGGAATCAGACGCTACTTTAGTTCTACGACGTAAACGCGGTCGTGATAAGAGTAAGGGTCGGCTTCAAACCTTGGGTCTTAGCCACGGGGCGGTCAACCGGTCGGGGAGCCTTAGTCGACCGACTTCGGACGCAAGATAACTAAACGTTGCGCCTCTCCCAGATTTCCGCGTGTGATGGTCACACGGGCCAATGGTTCTGGCTTAGGCAGTCCGATCTCGGCAACGAACGGGTCAAGAGCACTGAAATCAGATCCGTCCGACGGAACGGCTGGATGAACCGGGATGACGACCGTTGGCTCAAGCGCGCGTGTCACGGCAGCGGCCTGGTCTGCTGACATGGCCTGATCCGAACCACCGGCGGGCGTGATAAGAACGTCTACACGTCCTATCAACTGGGCAGCCTGGGTCGTGAGAGGTGCGTTAAGTGCGCCCAGGTGGCAAACGGTTATCAGCTCGGAATCCAGCGCGTAAACAGTGTTTAACGCCCTGGGATCATTAGCGTCGCCCAGTGGAGTGGCAATCCCGCGCACTCCAAGACCCGATATTTCATATTCGCCCGGTCCACGGATTATTTTGATGACTTCATTGAGACCGCCCAGACCGGGTAGTGCCACTGCGTGACTGATGGTCACGACAGTGGAAGTCGGATCGATGTCCGGGCCAAGGGTTGAACCCGGGATCGGGTCCATAACAAGCGTTCCTGTGGCCGTGCTAATTATGATAGATCTGTCAGCCAGCCAGCGAATGTCCATTAACGAAATCCAAGGGCGCGTGTCGAGCGCGATAGTGGTTCAAAATCGGGTATTGAAGAGTCTTTCTCGACCCAGAAATACGGGTCTAAAAGACCACCTTCCACTTTACGCGCTCCCCAACGGGCGGTCAACGCAACTCAATCGTGTTGACACCCCTTTGGGGCCGTGCTAGGTTCGCCTCAATCGTATGGACCGATGCGCGGTCGGAATCGTAGTGCGTAATACCTCTCCTTGGAGAGCGTCGATGACCACATTAAGCCCACGCCGGGGCAGCATACTCAAACTGATCGTTGACGGTTATATAGCGACGGGCGAACCTGTCGCGTCATCGATGGTCGCTGCGGATCTGAAAGTAAGCGTCAGTCCGGCCACGGTACGCAACGAGATGGTTAGCCTTGAAGATGATGGTTACATCACTCGACCGCACACGTCTGCGGGCGGCATCCCGGCCGACAAGGGCTATCGATTTATAGTCGAAGACCTGATCGCTGGATACAAAGAACCTGATGCTCAGGATTTTGCGGCAATCCAGGCGGCGTTAGAGAAACGACGTCGTGATATGGAAGAGTGGGCCGACGCCGCAGCGTCTATCGTGGCCGGTCTGCTCAAGACATTGGCCTTTGCATCCGCCCCGCGTGCTGACGCGTCCCGGATTAAGCAACTGGAGCTTCTCCAGATGCAGGATCTGACCGCGATGCTGGTGTTGATCTTGCATGAGACTACTGTGGTGAAACAGCTTATCCCGCTGGAATCGCCGACGACTCAAGATGAGTTGTTCGAGGTTCGGAACCGCGTCCACAAAGCCGTTACCGGTCGGACGGCTGATGAAATTGCACTACAGATAGGAACGGGTAACTCCGTTCCGGGGCTTGAGTCTGTGATCCTTGATTCGACTGTAAGCGCCCTCAGAGAGCGGGATCAGTCACGGGTGTCTGGATACAACATCGAGGGTCTGGGGAGGCTTCTGGGGACTCCGGAGCTGTCTCAGGACAACTATGGCGCTGAGTTGACCGAGGTGCTTGATAGCGAAGATGCGCTGTATGAACTGAGTGAGGGTGCGCCAAGCGATGGCAGCGCCGTTGTCTACATCGGCGCAGAGATTCCTCGTGTGGAGTTCAATCGTTGCAGCGTTATCATCGCCAGATACGGAGTGCCCTCGGAGGCCTCTGGTGTGGTTGGCCTGATTGGTCCAACGAGACTTTCTTACAAGCGCGCCGTTCCGGTTGTAGAGGCGGCGGCAACGCTGCTGGGCGATCTCGTGACTGAGTCGTACTACGGATACCCTTCGTAAGACGGATGAACGACGGCGGACACTTAGCCGAATCCGCATAAACGACATCGGCGATTTCACTTTCACGTTCGTATAATGATTCCCATATCTACGCGTCTAATGCCGTTCGACGAGTTCTTCTACAACGTAAATGACCACAAAGACCGATTTCTACGAAACCCTTGGCGTTGCACGCAATGCGACGCCTGAGGACATTAAGAAGGCGTACCGCAAGCTTGCGTTCCAGTTCCATCCGGACCGGAATAAGGACGCGAGTGCGACGGATCGCTTCAAAGAGATTAGCGAGGCGTACCAGGTCTTAAGTGACCCTGAACGTCGCGCTTCTTACGATCAGTTCGGCCATGCCGGTGCCAATGGCGCTGGCGGGCGTGGCTTTGAAGGGTTTGAAGGGTTCGGCGGACTTGGCGACATTTTTGAGTCGTTCTTTGGTGGCGGGCAGCAAGACCAGGGACCGTCACGGGGCAGAGACCTGGAGTACCGAACCTCGATCGACTTCATGGAGGCCGTTTTTGGGGCTGAGAAGGAGTTCGACATCAACCGTGTCGAACCGTGCGAACGATGTTCAGGCAGCCGGGCTGAGCCGGGAACGACGGCATCGAAATGCGGGACCTGCAAAGGGGCCGGACAGGTTCGTCGTGTCCAGCGCAGCATTTTCGGGCAGTTCGCTCAGATGTCGACATGCTCCACATGCCAGGGCGAAGGCTCAACTGTCTCTTCGCCTTGTACTCAGTGCAAGGGCGCAGGGCGTGAACGGAAGCACCGCAAGATCTCTGTGAACATTCCGGCTGGCGTGGACTCCGGTAGCCGTATTCGGCTTCGTTCCGAGGGTGAACCGGGAGATCCTGGCGCACCGGCGGGCGATATGTACATACACGTCGCAGTGGAACCACACGAGATATTTGAACGCGATGGCGACGATATTCTTATGCGACTGGACGTCAACGTGGCGAGAGCTGCACTTGGCGCGACGACCAAGGTGCCGACGGTGGACGGATTGCAGGAGCTCAATATTCCGGCAGGAACCCAGTCAGGGCAGGCATTCAAGATGCGCAACCTGGGTGTGCCACATCTAGGCGGATCAGGGCGTCGTGGAGATCAGATCGTCGTCGTTAATGTGGCGATCCCAAAGAAATTGGACGACCGCCAACGTGAACTGCTGGAAGAACTGGCGGCGACTATGGGCGACGATGTCTCACCAACTGAGGATGAGGATGGATGGCTCGGTAAGGTGAAGGATTTCATCAGTGGCGAAGATAATTGATGCCGGTTCTGCGATCTGGAAGGCATGGTTAAGCTGATATGCCTTCGGAGTGGATTGAGCTAAGCACCGAGGCTCCAGGGGAGTACGCCGAACCGCTGACACACCTGTTCGCGCGCTACGGCGAGGGTGGGGTGGTCGTCGAAGAGGCGGGGGGATATAACCCGGACGAGGGCGAGACGGCCCCTCTGAACGCTCCTGTTATTGTCAGGGCGTATTTGCCTATCGACGCAACGACAGACGATCGACGTGCCCGTATCGACATGGGGCTGCGACTGATCTCCTATCTCCACCCGATCCCCCCGCTTAAAGAGCGAGTGCTCAAGGATCGGGAGTGGGAGATACAGGAGTTTGAGCCGGTTCGGGTCGGTGAGCGAATGGTGATTGCTCCTCAGGGTTCGAAATGGGACCGTAGGCCTGACGACATCATCATCAAGCTCGATCCGGGCCTGGCGTTTGGGACGGGGCATCACCCCACCACTCGCATGTGCATGGTTTATCTTGAGAAGCTGGTCAAAGAGGGCTCCAATGTGCTGGATCTGGGCTGCGGCTCGGGAATTCTGACACTTGCGGCGTTCAAGCTGGGTGCAGGTTCGGTGACCGGGCTTGATATCGAATCAGATGCGATAAAGTCCAGTAACGAGAATCTGGGCAAGAATGATCTGACCGAGAAGGCGAACTTCCATGAGGGTAGTCTGCCGGACCCGGCTGCTCCAGACGGGTCGTTTGATATAACAGTGGCCAACATCTCTGCGAATATCCTGATTGCACTTGCACCACGCATACTGGTATCGCTGGCCCCCGAAGGTGTGTTCATCGGTTCGGGTACGCTTGTTGAGCGTAAGGACGACGTTGAGGCGGCGTTCATTGAGGCAGGGGCTGAGTTCACAGATCTAACGATCTCTGGCGATTGGGCAGCTTTTTCCGCCTCCATGCGTTCCTGAAGACCCGCCAAAAGACCCGGGAGTAAGGTCCATGCACCGGTTTTACCTGCCGGACGGGATACCGGCTGAAGGCCCGGTCCAATTTCCTCGTAATATTGCCCGACAAATGTCTCGCGTCCTCCGGATGCGGGAGGGGGAGAAGGTCGGCATCTTCGACGGTAGCGGTGTCCAGTGGACTGTTGAACTGGACGACGTTGCCTCTCGCTCCGCAGCGGGGCATGTTGTCGATGTGACAAGGCCTTCCACCGAACCAGCCGTCGATATCACGCTGTATCAGTCGCTGATCGATGCGGCGCAGTTTGAGCTTGTCCTCCAAAAGGGTGTCGAGCTTGGCGTGAAGCGCTTCGTGCCGTTGTTCACAGAGCGAGTATCAGGATCCGGATTCACAGGGGCGTCTGAAAAACGCCAGGCGCGATGGGCACGGATTACTCAAGAGGCGTCAGAGCAGTCTGGTCGTGTGTTCGTCCCCGGGGTCACGGCCCCGGTTGCGCTGACCGAGGCTTTTGATGGGCCACCTGAAGGCCGGTTTATCGTGCCGTGGGAGGGCGAGACGGCGATGAGCCTGCGTGATGCGCTCAAGGAGCTTGTGACGGACCCGGATAAAGCTATCAGCATTGTGATAGGCCCAAAGGGCGGGCTTACCGAAGCGGAGATCGAGTATCTGAGGGAGAAGGGCGCACTACCAGTGACGCTTGGAAGCCGCATCCTTCGATCGGAAACGGCGGCGATTGCAACCGTGAGTGCAGTTCTTTACGAAGCAGGCGACTGGGCGTTTCCGTCTGAATCAGTCTCTTCGGGTAACTAGTGGGGCGTTCCCGTCTCCGACACAGGTGTTCGTGTCATCAAGCCTTCGATGGCCGATCTGGGATCCAGCTCTCCTGCCAGTACAGCGCGTGTCACAGAGGCGATCGGCATGTCGACACCCAGTGATTCGGCCACGGCAAGCGCGGCCTGCGTCGTCGTGACACCCTCAGCGACCTGGTCCATGCCGTTCACAATCTCGGCCGCAGAACGACCCTTCGCCAGCTCCTGCCCGACGTACCTGTTGCGGGACAGTTCGCTGTAGCAGGTGGCGACGAGATCGCCCATGCCGGATAGACCGGAAAAGGTCTCCGTCCTAGCTCCCATCGCCACACCGAGGCGTGTGATCTCCGCCAGGCCCCGGGTCACGAAGGCCGATTTGGAGTTGTTGCCAAGTCCGTGTCCATCGATGAACCCCGCACCGATGGCGATGATGTTTTTGAGCGCACCGCCCAGCTCTACTCCAATTAGATCGGAGCTTGTGTAGACCCGGAATACACGAGAGTTGAGGAGGGCCTGTGCAGTTTCTGCGGATGATGCATCGATGTGTGCCAGGGTGGTTGTGGCCGGGTTGCCCTCCACGATTTCCAGCGCAAGGTTGGGGCCGGACAGCGCGCCGACGTCGTGCCGGCCAAGGGCGTCTCCTGCCAGTTGAGACATCCGTTTTCCTGTGCGCGTGTCGATACCTTTAGTAGCGCTAATGACGATGGCATGCGCCGGGACCGATGCGGCAATCGTCGTGGCATTTTGCGTAACTGACGACGACGGTACGGCCAGCAAAACCAGTTCGGCACTACCGAACGCTTCGTCCGTGTTCGCTGTTACGATCAGGCCGTCGGGGAAGTCAACGCCGGGTAGGAATCGATCGTTTCGGCGTGCCTCCTGTAGCAGTTCGGCGTCGTCATGGGTTCGTGCCCACATCGTGACGTCGTGTCCGAACCGGGCCAGCATGATGGCGAGGGTGCTGCCCCAGCTGGTGGTTCCTACGATGCCCACATTCGCCATTTGAAGACCCCTAGTTCTGTCGGGTCCGGGCGCGGGTGGGTCGACCCGATTCCGTCACCGGTTTCTCTTCTCCCGTCATCAAGCGAGAGATGTTGTCATAGTGCCGGATGAAGATTACGACCGCCGCTATCAGGGAAAAGATGATGTACTCGGTCGGCGCTATTCCGGTGACGGCAAGCACGATAATCGTTGTACAGCCGAGCGTGGTGCCGAACAGCGATCCGATGGAGACGTATCGAGTGACCGTGACGATGATCCATCCAAGAGCCGTGATGGCGGCTGCGATCGGTGAGAGGGCGATCATCGCACCCCAACCTGTCATAACACCCTTGCCGCCCTTAAAGCCGGAGAAGATCGGCCAACTGTGACCGATGACGACTGATGCTCCAGCCAGAGCGTGCGCATACTCGTCGCCGCCTGTGGCGGCCCATGCGATCCCGACGGCTAGCGCACCTTTGATGATATCAAGCCCCACCACGCTCCCTGCTGGGATACGTCCAAGCGTCCTGTAGACGTTAGTGGAACCTGTGCTGCCGCTTCCGTAACGACGTATGTCCACGCCGCGGACCAACTTGCCGACCGCGAGACCGGTCGGAAGCGCGCCCAGAAGATAGGCGATGACCAGGGATCCCGCGAAAAGCACGGGTTCCATCAAGCTCCCCCTACGAACCTCAACCGGAGCGGGCTGCCATCGAATCCGAAGGCGTCCCGAAGGCGGTTGTCGAGATAACGACGATACGAGAAGTGTATTAAGTCCGGGTTCGCCATGTGGAATGTGAACGTAGGAGGGCCTGTTCGAGTCTGGGCAACTTTGCGCAATCGTACCCGCCGATATCCCCCCCGGGGCGGCGGGTGTGTGCCGAGAGCGTCGATAACGACACGGGTCAGTTCACCGGCCCCTATCTGTTTCGTCCATTCTGCATGGGTTGCGACCGTTGCCTTCAGGAGACGGTCCAATCCCCGTCCGGTCAGGGCAGATGTGAACACTATTTTCGAGTTGGGAAGAAACTTGAAGCGATCCCTGATCTGCTCTGCGGCCTCTTCCTGATTGAGTGCGAGACCCCGTGCAAGGTCCCATTTGTTGACGACCACGACCAGTCCGCGCGACGCCTCTGAAGCGAATCCGCCCACGTGCAGGTCCTGTGCGGTCACGAACTCGTTGGCGTCCAGGACTATGAGTGAGATATGTGATCTTTCAATCGCCTGGATGGATCGAAGTGAGCTGTACTTCTCGATACCCTGGTCGATTGAACCGCGTCGTCGAAGGCCTGCGGTGTCGATGAACACCAAGTCAGATTCGTCCCCTGTGTCTTTATCGACGTAGTGATACCGGCTGTCGACAGAATCTCGTGTCGTGCCCGGAATATCGCTCACAAGTGCGCGCTCTTCGCCGGTCAGGGCGTTAAGGAGCGCGGATTTCCCCACGTTCGGTCGGCCCACAATGGAGATGCGAACGTCGCGTTCCCGTTCCTCTTCTTGCTGCGTGACCACCGTGTCCATGACGGCACTCATGAGATCGCCTATGCCAATGTTGTGATAGGCGCTAATGGGTATCGGATCGCCAAGATCCAGTTCGTAAGCCTCGACCGCGTCCTGCTCTCGCGCCATGTTGTCCGCTTTGTTGGCGGCGAGGGTTACGGGCTTGTGATATCGACGTATCAGGTTTGCGGCGTCCCGGTCTGCGGGCGTCAGGCCCTGGTGCGTGTCGGTGACAAAGATCAGGGCGTCGGCGTCGTCGAGTGCTTTGAGGACCTGGGATTGCATGTCCGGCCAGAAGATGTCTTCGCTGTTGCCTTCAATGCCCGCCGTGTCCACAAGGATGTAGCGCTGATCGAGCCATTTCGCGTCTGCCGAAACGCGGTCGCGGGTTGTTCCTGCGATGTCGCTCACGACCGCGATTCGTTCTCCGGCGAGTCGGTTAAACAGGGTGGATTTGCCGACGTTTGGTCGGCCGACTATGGCGATTACCGGCAGGGCCACAGGTATCAGGCTCCCGAAAACAGGTAGTGCAGCAGGCTGGCCTGCGCATGAAGTCGGTTCTCGGCCTGGTCGAATGCGATAGACCGTGGGTCGGTGAGCAGACCGTCCGATATCTCTTCGCCCGGGTGGGCCGGAAGGTCGTGCATGAAGCAGACCCCTGCCGGGGCCTCATCCAAGAGCTCTGGATTCACCTGGTAGCCCTTGAAGGCTTCAAGTCTTATCCGGGTCTCCTCTTCCTGTCCCATGCTGGTCCACACGTCCGTGTACACGATGTCCGCGTCGGCAACGGCTACCGCCGGGTCTGTGACCAGCTTAAGGCTGCCACCGCTGGCTGCGTTGAGAGGAATGACGTCGTTCGCTGTTTGTTCCGGCAGCACGTAGCCGTCGGGAGAAGCGATGGTCAGGTGACCGCCGGTAGACGCCATGCCAAGGGCCAGGCTTATGGCGACGTTGTTACCGTCGCCTATGTAGGCCACTCTGACGCCATCAAGCGACCCCTTGGCTTCCTCGATGGTCTGAAGATCCGCCAGCGTCTGGCAGGGGTGCTCTCTGTCGGTCAGGGCGTTGATGACCGGAATCGTGGACGCCTCCGAGAACTCTTCGAGGATTCCGTGATCGAAGGTCCGGATGACGGCGGCGTCCGCCATGCGCGACATGACGCGGGCCACGTCCTGCACAGGCTCTCGCTTGCCCAGACCGACCTCTTCGGGCGAGAAGTAGATCGGGTGTCCGCCGAGCCGGTGTATTCCGACCTCGAAGCTGAGCTTGGTGCGGAGGGACGGCTTCTCGAACAAGATTGCAATGGATTTTCCGGCGAGAGCCGTCGACGGCTCTCCTGCCTTCAACGCTCGACCTCGCGCGATCACCTGTCGTACCTCTGACGGCGCGAGATCGGTGAGCGAGAGAAAGTGGCGAACGTTACCCATTTCGTTGTCCTATGGTTGCCTGATTGGCGTGCAGTCCTGAGCTATTCGTGTATCCGGACCGGCGAACGCAAAGAGTAATTGTATTCCTATCAGATGGCCGGTCACGTTCAGGTCTTCATCGTTTTTACGAGACGCGAAAAGGGGTGGACTAAAGAGTCCACCCCTTTTCTTGAGTTCTCTTGAGAGCTCAAGTCGCTCTAATGGCTCTAGTCTCGGGCTAGGATTACAGTTCCGGTGGAGGACAGGGTTCCGCCTGTGCCGTGTGCCATGGCGAGTTTGGGGTTATCGAGTTGTCGTTTGCCGGTCTCGCCCCTGAGCTGTCGTACAGCTTCAACTACGGTGAAGATGCCGTACATGCCCGGGTGCGTGTAGGACAGACCGCCGCCGTTCGTGTTGAGCGGGAAGTCGCCGCCTGGCGCTGTGCGCTGGTCTGCCACGAAGTCCGGGCCTTCGCCCGGTCCGCAGAACCCGAGGCTCTCCAGCGTTGCGATCACTGTGTAGGTGAACGAGTCGTAGATCATCGCCAGGTCCAACTCGTCGTGCGTGACGCCGGCCATCTCTAGCGCCTGTGGTCCGGTGTTCCGGCCCCAGGTTCGAGTCAGGTCTGGCATCTGGTGCAACACCGAGTGGTCATGGCCTTCTGCCGCGCCCAGAATTTGGACACCGCCCTTTTTCGTGGACTTTGCTCGTTCGGCGGACGTGACCACGATGGCCGCGCCTGCGTCGGTTACGAGACAGCAGTCGGGGAGGTGGAAGGGCCACGATACCCAGCGGGAATCGTGATACTCGTCAAAGGACATCGGCGTGTCGTAGAAGTAGGCCTTCTCGTTCATGTTAGCCCACTTGCGTGTCGAGACGGCGATGTTTGCCATCGCCTCACGCGTTCGGTCTTCGCCGTACTGGTGCATGTAGCGATTTGCGGCCAGCGAGTAGCCGATCGGCGCGCCCATGATGCCGTAGGGGGCTTCGTACTGCGCGCCGGCCAGGCCGGGGTTGCCCGCCGGACGTGCCCGGTTTGAGCGGCCGGATTCGCCGTGTGTGATCAGTGCGACCTCACAATAACCGGCCTCGATGGCGGCCATTGCGTGGGCGAGGTGGATCACGAAAGAAGAGCCACCGACCGACGTAGAGTCGGTGAAGTGTGGCGTGATGCCCATGTATTCGGCGATGTCGTAGGTCGAGTACCCGGCGGTGAAAACGCCATCTACTTCGCTCTTGTCGATACCCGCGTCTGCCAGGGCGTTGCGCCCCGCTTCTGCGTGCAGCTCCATCGGGCCCTTTTCAGGAACACGCCCGATGGCGTCCGATTCTGCGACGCCGACGATAGCGGCCGAGCCGGAAATCGCCTTCAGCTTGTCCATTACTGGCATTTAGCACGTCCTCTTTACTACTGGCCCGGATGTGATCTCGATCAGGCCTGGAGCGTCTTTTGACGCATAAACGGAATTGTGAAGATGTGCGAGTTGAGACGGGCCAAAAGGCCCGCCCCAAAACTCGCACATGCATCGCGTGTCTGTTTACGCCGGCTCGAACTTCGGCAGAGATATCTCGTCCGTGATCGACTCGAAAACTACCTTGACTGCCATGTCGATCGAGATGGCACTGGGGTCGGCCTCTACATTGACGATCTGCGTCGCCATCCGGGGACCTTCCTCAAGCTCCACGATTGCCGGGACGTACGGGATGTCGTCCATGAAACCGGGGTGCGGGGGCCTGTGGACTATTGCGAAGGTGTGAATCTTCGCTTTGCCGCTGGCCACTATCCATGAGGTGTTGTTGTTGCCGCAGTCCGGGCAGATGTTCCTCGGGTAGAAGTACGCCTGGTTGCAGTCATCACACTTGCGAAGACGCAGCTCGCCGGCTTTTGCGCCTTCCCAGTAGTTGTCTGACTCCGGCTGCGGAATCGGGATTGGCTTGTTGTATCCGTCTGCCATATGTCTGTTAGTCCCTTCCCAGAATCACGGTACCGGTGGACGAAAGTAGTCCGCCTGTGCCGTGTGCCATGGCGAGTTTGGGGTTATCGAGTTGTCGTTGGCCGGTCTCGCCCCTGAGCTGTCGTACCGCTTCCACAACCGTGAAGATGCCGTACATGCCGGGGTGTGTGTAGGAGAGACCGCCGCCGTTCGTGTTGAGCGGGAAGTCGCCGCCCGGCGCTGTGCGCTGGTTTGCCACGAAGTCCGGGCCTTCGCCCGGTCCGCAGAACCCGAGGCTCTCCAACGTTGCGATCACCGTGTAGGTGAACGAGTCGTAGATCATCGCCAGGTCCAGGTCATCGTGCGTTACGCCGGCCATCTCCAGGGCCTGCGGTCCGGAATTCCGGCCCCAGGTTCGGGTGAGGTCAGGCATCTGGTGGAGGACGGCGTGGTCGTGGCCTTCCCCTGCTCCAAGGATGGTGACTGCGCCCTTTTTGGTGGACTTGGCTCGTTCAGCCGACGTGATCACGATCGCTGCACCGGCGTCCGTTACCAGACAGCAGTCCGGGAGGTGGAACGGCCAGGAAATCCAACGGGAGTCGTGGTACTCGTCAAAGGACAACGGCGTGTCGTGGAAATAGGCCTTCTCGTTCATGTTGGCCCACTTGCGTGTCGAGACAGCAATGTTTGCCATCGCCTCACGCGTTCGGTCTTCCCCGTACTGGTGCATATATCGATTTGCGGCCAGCGAGTAGGCGACCGGGGGGCCGATGATGCCGTAGGGGGACTCATACTGCGCGCTGGGCAGTCCGGGGTTGCCACCGGCACGTGCGCGGTCGGATCGACCGGTCTGTCCGTGGGTGATTAGTGCGACCTCGCAGTAGCCGGCCTGGATGGCGGCGATTGCGTGGGCGATGTGGATTACGAAAGAAGAGCCACCGACTGATGTCGAGTCCGTGAAGTGGGGCGTGATGCCCATGTACTCGGCGACGTCGTAGGTGGAGTAACCGGCGGTAAATACGCCGTCAACTTCGCTTTTGTCGATACCGGCGTCCGCTAGTGCGTTGCGGCCGGCTTCGGCGTGCAACTCCAGCGGGCCCTTGTCCGGGGTACGGCCAATCTTGTCGGACTCGGCGACGCCGACAATGGCGGCCGTCCCGGAAATAGCCTTGAGTTTGTCCATCACGGGCATGGAGCTGTTCCTTTCTGGTGGGTTGAGTTGTTACTGGCTTGTTGTTTATCGAGGACCGAGCTTGTGTTTGGGCCGGACCATCGACTGAGTGGTTATTGCAGAGGCGAGTATGGGGTCGGTTTGAGTAGTTGATTCCGGACGTTCTTCACGATCAATCCGTCTTCTTCAGATTCTGCTCGAACCTTCGCCCATTCAGGATCGTTCTGGAACGATGTCCATGCACGCTCACGTTGACCCCAGTCTTCGAAAGCGATC
>Ga0114999_10007032_pt1 | contig 12831 bp, 10 predicted proteins | sample ArcticOcean_MG_C_3_FD_89820 | JGI IMG/M metagenome (GOLD analysis project Ga0114999, IMG submission 89820) | Marine microbial communities from western Arctic Ocean - ArcticOcean_MG_CB8_126 | ecosystem: Environmental > Aquatic > Marine > Oceanic | place: Arctic Ocean: Canada Basin | collected...
ACGACGTAATTTCGCAATGATCTGGTCCACCGTGTGTCGGTTTTGCTTCATCTCAAAAAATCCTTTCCGGGCTTTCAACCCGGTTGAGATTCTCTCACTCGGCGTGGATCAATTAAAGGGGGGGAAGGTCACAGTCGCCGATCACAACCGATTCGTCGCTGGCTGATTCGTTGGTGGGATCGAATTAACACGGTTAAAATGACGACGCCGGTACAAATCACAGATGCGTCGGCAGAATCGCGTGCGGCGCAACCGATGTAACACAAATTAGTTGCGTCATCCCGTGCATTGCAGGTGTTTTTTTACATGATTTTCTGTCGAATCTTTCGTGTGGTGTGCCGGTATGATGCAAGGAACGTTGATAAAGTAGTAAATGGCTGTTGGAATCGCTTCTCGGCAAAGTTGCTGCAGCACACACAACAGATTTCACAAATAGGGAGAATGACCGAATGGTGCGTTCGTCGATTGGGATTCAGAATCGAATGTCCCGATGGCTGACAGCGTCAGCTGTGCTTGTGACGCTTGTGACGTCGTCGTCTGTTACAAACGCCGCTGACACTGCAGAGGGTGAGAAGGCGTTTACGACCGGTTCGTCCGATGTGCTGATTGGTTACGTCAACGGACAGGTTCGGCAGGGGTGGACCGATAACGAGATTCAACCATCGGGCGTTGCTGCCGATGAGGAGTGGATTCGTCGCGTCTATCTCGATGTCATTGGCCATGTCCCGCCGGTCGAAGTGGTCGAGAAGTTTCTCGCCGACAAAGACCCCGCCAAACGCACCAAGTTGATCGAACAACTGCTCGACGATCCGGCCTATGTGCGAAACTGGACGGCGATCTGGACCAACCTGATGATCGGCCGCATCACGCCGCGTCGTGTCAGCCGCACGGGCATGCAGAAGTTTCTGCGAGGCGCTTTCAGCAAGAATCGCCCCTGGAATGAAGTCGTCTTTGACGTCGTTTCCGCCAGCGGACATTTCGAGAAGAAGGGCGAGGTCAATTACTTGCTCGCCCAAATGACCGACAACGACGATGCCGTGCAGGCCACTGCCAAAACGACACGGTTGTTCATGGGCATCCAGGTGCAGTGCACCCAATGTCATAACCACCCCTTCAACGATTGGAAGCAGGACCAGTTCTGGAGCTTCAATAGCTTCTTTCGGCAGGCCCGCCGCCAAAACTATCGTCGCTACGACCCACGTTCGGGCCGCATGGTGGACGACTATTCCGAACTGACTTCCCGCGACTTCTCTGGCCCGGTGTACTACGAAGAACGCAGCGGCGTGATGCGGGTGGCTTACCCGAAGTACTTCACTAAGAAAGTGGATCCCGGCGCGGAAGTTGATCGTCGTTCGGAACTGGCCAAACTGATGACTGCAGGCGATCAACCCTGGATTGCCAAGGCGATGGTTAACCGCATGTGGGGACATTTCTTCGGCTACGGCTTCACCAAGCCGGTCGATGACATGGGGCCTCACAATCCGGCCAGTCATCCCGAATTGCTTGATCGCCTTGCCGGTGAATTTGTCAAAAGCGGCTACGACGTCAAACAACTCATCCGTTGGATCGCCAACAGCGAAGCGTACAATCTCACCAGTCGATTCAGCACCAAGAACCAGATCGACAACCCGTCGGCTGGCGAAGTGCCGTTGTTCAGCCATTTGTACGTCAAACAAATGCAAGCCGAGCAACTGTTCGATTCACTGATCGTCGCCACCGAGGCGCATAAGTCGGGACGGCTGAACTGGGATCAGGCCGAACAGAAACGGCAGCAGTGGATGCGGCAATTTGTCGTCGCCTTCAACACCGACGAAAACGACGAATCGACGACGTTCAACGGCACAATTCCGCAGGCGCTGATGATGATGAACGGCGAATTGATTCAAGACGCCGTCAGCATTGAGAAGGGGAGTTTTCTCCGCCGCGTGCTGGAAGAGAAGGGACCGGACTCCACGAAGATTCGCCGGTTGTACTTTTCCGCACTCAGCCGCGCACCAACGCGAAAAGAAATTGGTGCCGCAACCAAAATGATCCGCGCCCGTCAGGCCGACAAAATCGAAGCGTACCAGGACCTGTACTGGGCGCTGCTGAACTCCAACGAGTTCATCTTCATCCACTAACAACAACGTGTATGCCAAGTCCCGCCGGCCGCGTCCGGCGGGACTCTTACAAACTCTGAAAATCAACAACAAAACAACCACCACTTTTCATCCGGAGACAAACATGACTTTAAATGTTCCTCAGGGTATGAATCGCCGTCACTTCATGCGGCACATGGCAGCCAGCGCGGCGACGATTCCCGCGATGCAATTCATTTCGCATCTCAAAGCCAATGCTGATCAACTGAAGAAGAACCGCAAGGCGTGCATCCTGATGTGGATGGGTGGTGGTCCGCCGACGATCGACATCTGGGACCTGAAGCCCGGCTCGAAAAACGGTGGCGAGTTCAATCCGATCGATACCAAGGGCGACCTGCAAATCAGCGAGCACATGCCCAAAACCGCGATGGTGATGGACAAGCTCTCGGTGGTGCGGTCGATGAGTACGCGTGAAGCCGACCACGGTCGCGGACGCTACTACATGCACACCGGATTCGTTCCGAACCCCACCGTCGTGCATCCGACGTTCGGCTCGGTTGTGAGCCACGAAGTCGGCAGCAAGCGAAAGGATCTCGAAATTCCGTCGTTCATTTCGGTCGGCGGTGGCGGCGGCAGCCCGGGTTTCATGGGCATGACGCACTCCCCCTTCGTCGTCGGTAGCAACGGTGAAATCCGCAATGCGGGCATCGGTGGCGTGAATCGCGATCGCCTCTCGAACCGATTGGCGATGCTCGATGTGATCGAGACGAACTTTGTCGCCTCAAAGCGGGGCGATTCGCCCAAGGCGCATAAAGATGTCTACAAGAAGGCGGTCAACCTGATGACCTCCGAGCAAATGAAGGCGTTCCGCGTCAGCGAAGAACCGATGGAGCTGCAGGAAGCCTACGGACAGAATAACTTCGGTCGCGGCCTGTTGATGGCCCGTCGCCTGATTGAAACGGGCGTCTCGTTCGTCGAAGTGAACGAAGGTGGCTGGGACTTGCACACCGGCGTGTTCGACACGCTCGCAACGACCAAACTGCCGGTGCAGGACATGGCAATTTCCGCCTTGGTCACCGATCTGAAGGATCGCGGCATGATCGACGACGTTGTCGTCGTGTGGATGGGCGAATTTGGTCGTACCCCGCGGATCAATCAAAACGTGGGCCGCGATCACTGGGCACGCAGTTGGTCGAACATGATCGGCGGCGGCGGTTTGAACGGCGGCGTTGCGGTTGGCCAAACCGACAAAGACGGCGTCGATGTGGTCGGTAAGAGTTACCTGCCAGGCGACATCTGGGCCACCGTTTCGCACGCCCTGGGCATTCCGATCGACACCGTGCACACCTCGAAGCGCGGCCGTCCCATGAAACTCGCCAACGGCGGCACACCCATTAAGGAACTGATTGGATAAGACGCTGATTGGATAAGATGATGCGGAGGTGAACGGCGGGCCAATATCCCGCCGTTCACTCATCCCGCTTACGGTTTCGCCGGGCCACAACACGAGACAGAATACCAGTCGGCAACACTGTGAGCAAAAACACTGTGAGCAACGACGAAACCCCATCTGCATCGCAACCACCCAGCGCTGAGTTCGTGCAATTATTCACGCGGCATCAGCGACGACTTTACATTTACATTCTCGCGCAAGTTCCCAGCCCGGTCGATGTGGAAGAGATTCTGCAAGAGGCCAACATCATCATCTGGCGAAAGTGCGAGCAGTTTGAGTTGGGAACGAATTTTCTGGCTTGGGCCAGTCGGATCGCCAAGTTTGAAGTTCTCAAATTCCGAGACAAGAAACGTCGCGACCGGTTGTACTTTAGCGACACGTTTGTTGAGCAGGTGGCGGACGAGGCGCTGGTCGCCTCCGACGATTTGGAATTGCGACGTAAGGCATTGATTCACTGTCTGGGAAAACTCAGGGAGAAAGATCGCGATCTCATCCAGCAGCGTTATGCGCCTGGTGAAAACGGAAAATCCGTCGCCGACGTTCTTGGTCGGCCCGTCAATTCCGTCTACCAGTCGCTCGGACGAATTCGCCGCAGTTTGATGGAGTGTATTCACCGCCGGTTGGCGGTTGAGGCGGGCCAATGAGTTCAGGAAACGGACAATACTCCGAATTAACGGAGCTACTCGAAGCCTTGTGCGACGATCGCTTGTCGCCTGCGCAAACGGTGCGTCTCGAACAGTTGGTCTTGGCCGACGATGGTGCACGGCGACTCTATATCGAGTACATCGACTTGCACGGCACGCTGCATTGGGACACCGCCCAAGGCAGCGCTGGCGAGACAATACCGGCCGCCGTTGTCACTCCCGTTGCTGCAACTCCGTCGTTGGTTCCCGCAAAGATGAATGCGGGGCGAAATCGCTGGTACGCGGCTTCGGCAGCCATCGCGATGCTCGTCGTCATCGGCTTGGGCGCTGCGATTCAGCAGCGGTTTTTCCCGGCGAACAACAACCTCCATGTTGCCGGTAACTCCGATTCGTCGATTTTTGATGTTTCCAAAGGCACATCGACCACCATCGGTCAGGATGGGAATTCGGAAGAGCCGCTGGTCATCGACATTCTGGAGGACACGGACAAGCCCGGGCATCTCCCGGTCGTGCCGCGTCCAGACAGAACACCCACCGTGTCCCCAATTATCGCCCCAGGGCCTCCGCAGGTTGCGACAAATGGAACTTCTCCGCCGAACGATGCGCGGGTGCAGCTCGCCTCTCCAGTAGAATTCATCGACGAGCAGATCACAGCCGGGTGGACGCTGGCGGGTATTGATTCCTCGCCCCAGGCGAACGACAGCGAATGGGTTCGCCGTGTCTATCTGGATGTGACCGGTCGCATCCCGTCGGCCGATGCGGTTGATCGTTTCCTCAAGGACAAGCGACCCGATAAGCGGACGCTGTTGATTGAACAGTTGCTCGACGATTCGGCCTATGTCGCCAACTGGACCACCATCTGGACCAACCTGTTAATTGGACGTGCCGACGTTTCCGAAAACGTCAACCGGCCGTCATTGCAGCGGTTTTTGCGGCGGAGTTTTGCCCGCAACCGTCCGTGGAGCGAAGTCGTTTACGATCTCGTGTCGGCCGAAGGCGACAACGAGGAAAATGGGGCCACCAACTTTCTGCTGGCCCACTTGAACAACGAAGCAGTCCCCGCAACGGCCGTCACGGCACGTCTGTTTTTGGGAATGCAGGTGCAATGCACGCAATGCCATCGCCACCCGTTTAACGACTGGAAACAGAGTCAATTCTGGGAACTCAACAGTTGTTTCCAACAGACCGAAGTGGTGCATCAACGTGTGGTTGACCCGAAAACCGGTCGAGCGAAACGCGCGACGCAACTGGTGAGCAAGCCGTTGGCCGGTCCCATCTTCTATGAAAATCGTCAGCAGGTTATGCGAACGGCGCTGCCGAAGGTGTTGGGAGTTTCAATTGATCCCGGCTCTGAAACGAACCGTCGCCAGGAACTCGCGCGTCTCGTTGTTGAGGGCAGCCAATCGCAGGTTGCCCGCGCAATGGTCAACCGCATGTGGCAACACTTTTTCGGCCACGCCTTCACGCGACCGGTCGATGACATGGGCCCGCATAGTCCGGTAACGCACCCCGCATTGCTCGATCGATTGACCGGCGATTTCGTTGCCAGTGGTTACGACGTCAAACAGTTGATCCGCTGGATCTGTAATTCACAGCCGTATCAACTTTCCAGCCAGTATGGCGAGACGAACATTGCCGACGATCCGGCGGCCGGCGCGACGCCGTTATTCAGTCGCATGTACGTCAAGTCGATGACGGTCGAGCAGCTTTACGATTCCATGTTGGCCGCAACGCGTCTCGATGAATCGCGCGGCAATCGTTGGGACGAAACCGAACAACAGCGCCGACAGGAATGGCTGCTGCAATTCGTTGTTACCTACGACACCGAAGAAAACGACGAAACCACTACCTTCGACGGCACACTGCCGCAAGCACTGATGATGATGAACGGCCAGCTTGTTCAACAAGCACTCAGCGCCGAGGGCGACACTTACCTCAAGCGAATCGTCACCAGCCGCGACAGTGAAACCGACAAAATCCGCAAGCTGTTTCTGGCGGCTCTCTCGCGGTATCCCACGGCGAAAGAAGTCGGGACGTTCCGCAAGTTGTTGCGCGAACAAACGGCAGCCCGCAGCGGCGGCAACCGTCAGCAAGCACAGGCCGAAGCCCTGCAAGACCTCTTCTGGGCCTTCCTGAACTCCAGCGAGTTCATCCTGGTGCATTAACCGCTCGCGTTCGACCGCTTAGCCACGATGCGCAGTCTTCGGAGCGGGAGCGCCAATCCGCGCTTACACATTCCCCTGTGACCACGCGCCGTCAACCAACCGCCATGTCTCGCCGGGGTTCTCGTCCTTCAGCACGTCCGGCAATCGATGTGGCCTGATGTTGTCGTAGCATTCCAGCATTGCGAAACGTGGAATCGAGGCGGGAATTCCGACGGCTGTGAAACCGGCGTGACCGGTTGCCGGGTACGGGCCGCCGTGGTTCATCGCAGCTGAGACAGCGACGCCGGTCGGCATTTTGTCGTTCAGCAAACGGCCCACCTTTCGTCGCAACGCCGGCGCGACCGCGTCGTAGGCATCATCATCGCCGCCGGTGGTATCGCTGTAGATACAGCCGGTCAGGTTGCCTTCGAGGTGTTCGGCAATCTCGGCCATCTGAGCGACGTTGTCGGCGACCACGATTAACGAGGAATTCCCAAACGCCTCGGTCTGAAACGTTTCGGGGTCTTTGAGAAACTTCGCGCCGGTTGTACGGAGTAGCGTGTTACCGCACGAGTATCCACTGCCGCCGCCCGTTTCTCCGCCGGTAAGAATTTCCGCACCGGCGTTCTTCAGGGTGGTGATTCCTTTTGCAAAGTTCCGTTGCACGCCTTCACCCAGCATCGTACCGACTGCCGCCGCACCGAAGCGTTCGGTGACTGCTGCGACGAATTCGTCGGCCTTGTCGCCTCCAGGAACAACAACTAAACCGGGATTGGTGCAGAACTGGCCGGTGCCCATTAAACAACTTCCGGTGAACTCATCGGCCAGCGCTTCCAGCCGTTCTGTCAGCGCGCCTTCGAGGTAGAAGACCGGATTGATGCTGGAAAGTTCCAGATAAATCGGCTTGCCGGCCCGGTCGGCCGCCTGTTTGAGAACCAGTCCCGCGCCGCGTGCGCCCGTGTAACCGGTGGCCGCCATCAACGGGTGGCTCACCAGTTTTTCGCCATCGTCGTGATTCGTGCGATAAATCAACTGCACGAAGCCCGAAGGCATGTCGGTTTCCTTCGCTGCTTCATGGGCCGCTTCGGCCAGCAACCGCGTCGTTTGTGGATGCGACGAATGTCCTTTGGCGATCACCGGGTTACCCGCGGCAACGGCTGCTGCGAAATCTCCGCCCGCAACGCTGTTGAACGCAAACGGAAAATTGTTCGGGCCGAACACGGCAACGGGGCCGATGGGGCCGAACATCGCACGGATGTTGGTGTTTGTGTCGATCGTCGGATTCGACCACGACCCGTCACGCGCAGCCGCCGCAGCTTGGCGCAGTTGATTGGTCGTGCGCGGCAGTTCGACACCGCCCAATCTTGTCGGTGCGGGCAAAGCCGTTTCAAGATTCGCAGCAACCACAAGCGCCTCGGCACGCGATTCGATATTGTCGGCGAATCGTTCGAGGAATTTGGCAAATCGTTCGCCCGGCCAACCGCGCGTCGCCCGAAACGCCGCATCGGCGGCCTGAATCGCCCGCTCGACTTCATCCCAGTCGCTCACCGGATATTCATCTGCCAACGGTTCGCGCGTGGCCGGGTTGACCGCCTGAAATGTTTTACTGGCCGTCGATGTGATCCACTCGCCATCAATCAGAACTGGTTGTATGCTCATGCTGTCGATTCTGTTTCTGTTGATTCCATTGCAACTGTAATGATCTGCGCTCTCAAATCCCGCTGGCCGCGCCAGGCGGGAACGGCGTAAAACAAACTTCGTGGCCGATTCTAATCACATGTAATCGACACCGCAAACGGCAGTGGCGAACGGGCTTTGACATTATTGCCTGACTCGGCTACAAGAACAGATGAGGAAATACCCGTCGTCGTCTGCTTCACGTCAGGCCGGAGGACTTCTATGACTCAGATGCTCAACATTGTTCCCGACAAATGCACCGGTTGCCAACAGTGCGAGTTGGCTTGTTCCTGGGTGCAGACCGGCACGTTTCAGCCGTCGCAAAGTCTCATTCGCGTCAACGTTTTCGACGAGGAAGCGAGCTACGCGCCCTATACCTGCCTGCAATGCGATGAGGCATGGTGCATGAACGCCTGCCCGACAAACGCCATCGGCGTCGATCCGGTCAACCTGGCGAAGGTGGTCACCGATTCGCTCTGCATCGGCTGTCACCTTTGCACGATCGCCTGCCCGTTTGGCACGGTTTTCACTTTGCCGCAAAACGACAAAGCGGCCAAGTGCAATCTATGCGGTGGCGACCCCGCCTGTGCCGCGTCCTGCCCGACAAACGCCATCGAATTCATCGACAGCGACGACAAAGCCGGCGACTGGTTCGGCGACTGGGGCGATCGCGTCAATTCACGCTTCGTCGAAGCGACGACGGCTGGTGCGAAATGAAGGAACGGTTTTAACCGCGGATTTCGCGGATGGCCGCGGATAAACAGATACGTTTGGAATGCGACTTTTTTGCCGACACCTCAATTGACGTTGGTTGTTTTATAAGTCTGGAGTTGAGCAATGAACGGTTGGACCGGGAAATTGTTGCGGGTGAACCTGACTGAGGGGACCTGCGAAGTTGAGGCCATTCGTGAAGATTGGGCTCGCGAATATGTTGGCGGGCGCGGGCTTGCTGATCGCTACTTGTACGAAGAGATGGACCCGTCGGTCGATCCGCTCTCGCCAGAGAACAAGATGATCTTCGCCACCGGGCCGCTGACCGGCACGCCGGTGCCGTGCGGGTCGCGGTATATGGTGGTGACCAAGGGCGCGCTGACCGGTGCGATTACCACGTCGAACTCCGGCGGGTTCTGGGGGCCGGAATTGAAGTTCGCCGGCTACGATATGATCATCCTCGAAGGAGCCGCCCCCAAGCCGAGCTACTTGTACATTTACGACGATCATGTGGAGATTCGCGACGCCAGCCATTTGTGGGGCAAAATGGTCGGCGAGACCGAAGACGGTTTGCGACGCGAGACCGGGCTGCCGGGTTTGCGCGTTGCCTGCATTGGGCCGGCGGGCGAAAACCTGGTTAAATTCGCCTGCATTATGAACGACAAACACCGCGCCGCCGGCCGTAGCGGCGTCGGTACGGTGATGGGGTCGAAGAACCTCAAGGCCATTGCCGTCCGCGGAACCGGTGGTGTTAAGGTTGCCGATAGCAAAGCATTCATGCAGGCCGTTTGGAACATGCGGTCGGTGATGGGCGAGAACCCCGGCAGCAAAGCCTTCAGCGATTTCGGAACCGCTGCCACCATCGACATGACGCAAACGTTCGGCGGACTACCAACGCGGAACTTTCAGGAAGGCCAATTTGTCGATTACGAGAAGCTCAACGGCGTCGCCGTCCGCGATACCCGCATGGTGACAAATAAAGCCTGCTTTGCCTGCACGTTGGCTTGCGGTCGCGTTTGTGTGTTGGGCGAGCACTCCGATAAGTTTCTGGTCAACACGACCCCCCGCAACTGGAGTACGGCCGGAGAAGGTCCCGAGTACGAAGCGGCCTGGGCATTGGGAGCCGACACCTGTGTGGGTGATTTGGATGCCGTCCTCAAAGCCAACTGGCTGTGTAACGATTTGGGCATGGACCCCATTTCGATGGGTTCCACACTTTCCTCTGCCATGGAATTGTACGAACGCGGCATCGTCACCGACGACGACGTCGAATTGCCGCTCAACTTTGGCTCGGCCGAAGCGCTAATCCGCATGACGGAAGCCACCGCATTCCGCGAAGGCTTCGGCAACGAACTGGCCGAGGGCGCCAAGCGAATGGGTGACAAGTTCCAGCACCCCGAAGTGTTCATGGGAGTGAAAGGGCAAGAGTTTCCCGCGTACGATCCACGCGGCTTTCAGGGAATGGGAGTTGCCTACGCCACCTGCAATCGCGGTGCATGCCATTTGCGGGCTTGGACGCCCGCTTTGGAAACTTCGGGCGAAGTGGACCCACACGTTCCAGAAGGTAAGAGTGAATGGGTCGTCGCAGAGCAGCACAAAACGACCGCACACGACGCGACCGGTTTGTGTCTCTTTACAGGATTTGCCGGCGGTAGTCTGGAGGCGTTCGTTCCCTGCACCGCAGCTGCCACCGGTGTCGATTACACCGTCGATGACTTCGTTAAGATCGGCGAGCGGACCTGGAATCTGGAACGGCTGTGGAATTTGAAAGCCGGCCTCACCAAGGCCGACGACACGCTTCCCAAACGCCTACTGAACGAAGGACACAAATCGGGCCCGGCTGCCGGCGTGACAGTACAACTCGACAAGATGCTCCCCGTCTACTACTCCGAACGCGGCTGGGACGATGAAGGCGTGCCGACGAAAGAGAAGCTGGAAGAACTGGGACTGGCTGCGTTGTAGAACAAGTCACCGTAGAAAAAGTCACCATAGTGCATTGATCGTCAAGCGGGTGTGTTGACCTCTCGCCACTGCGCAACAAACGGAATCTGTTTATGACCAACCACATCATCATCGGCGGTGGCCCGGTTGCCACAAACGCCATCGAAACCATTCGTCAGTTCGAAGACGGACAGTCGCAGATCACCCTCATCTGCGATGAACCGGCGCATTCGCGAATGGCGTTGCCCTATTGGCTCAGCGGGCAGATTCCTCGCGAGCAAACCCACACTGCCGACGATGCCTCATTTCAGAAAATGGGCGTTGAGGCACGTATCGGCGCGCGTGTGACAGCGATCGATCCCGCTGCCGGTTCGGTTTCCCTTGCCAACGGTGATACGTTGAACTACGACAAGCTGCTGATTGCGACGGGGGCATCACCGCTGAGGCTCGACATTCCCGGCATCGATCTGCCCGGCGTACAGACGTTGTGGTCGCTGGCTGACACCGAAGCGTTGCTCGCCTCCGCGGGGACGTCGGCCAATCCGCGGGTCGTGATGATTGGCGCCGGCTTCATTGGCCTGATTATGCTCAACGCGATGCACAAACGCGGTTGGCAGTTGACCGTTATCGAACGGGAATCGCATGTGCTGCCGCGAATGCTCGACGCCGATTCGGCCGCGCTGGTTGGAAGTTGGCTCGATTCAAAAGGTGTCGCCGTACACAGCGGCGCGACCGTCACGGCAATTACAGAAGCCGCCGATGGCTCGAAGTCGGTTGAATTAGCCGACGGAACAAAACTCGCAGCCGACGTCGTGATCGTTGCTGCCGGCATCAAGACCAACACGGAATTGGTGAACGGCACGGGCATCGAGACCGACGGGGGCATTCTGGTCGATGACCGCATGCAGACAAACCTGCCCAACATTTACGCCGGCGGCGATGTCGCGCAAGGCCCGAGTTTGTTTGGCGGACAGGAAATCCACTCGATACAACCGACCGCCGTCGATCACGGCCGCATCGCCGGGGCCAACATGGCGGGCCATGACGTGCAGTATCCCGGCAGCCTATCGATGAATGTACTCGACGTGTGCGGGTTGCAGAATGCCAGCTTCGGAAACTGGAACGATCCGTCGGCCGAAGCGATGACGATTTCCAGCCCGGAAGGATACGTCTACCGAAAACTGATGTGGAGCGGCGATGAAATTACCGGCGCACTTTTCGTAGGCCGCGCGAACGATGTCGGCATGCTGACCGACGTCGGCATGCTCAAGGGGATCATGCAAACGCGAACTTCACTCGGGCAATGGAAAGATTTCCTCGCCGAGAATCCGTTCGACATCCGCCGCCCCTATATCGCCACCGGCGTTGCGAAGAAACTGGCCGCAACGACTCTGCTCGGCCGCCCCGCACAACCACGCAGTTACCGTTACGAAGGCATGCCGGCGCAAGCCACGGTCGGAGCGTCGCACGGCGTTTATGTCGATGCGAAAAACAATTCGTAATCGCGAAATGCAAGCGGCACCACGGATGCGGGCTGTTGAATTCTCGAATGCAACAACCGGCGAAACGAAGTTTTGATTTAGAGACAAAGTGTCGAGGGAATTATGCAGATCCGTGTCAATCTGATGGGCGGCCTTAAGGCGCAATCACCAGAGAACAACACCATCAACCTTCCCGAGGGATCGACGATTGACGATTTGCTGGTGGCACTCGATGTCGATCCCGCGTTCGTACAAACGGTTATGCTCAACAGCAAACCGCAGAAAGACCGTTCGCGGGTGATCTCCGTTGATGACGAACTGACGTTGCTGCCGCCCGTCGGTGGCGGTTAGCCACCCATCGTTTTGCAGTCCTTCTAACGATTCGCAGTCGATGATCGCGCCGTGACTTTCGACGTTCTTGCGAACATCAGCAGCGTTTGAGATCGCAGAAATCAAGGTTGTCTAGTCACTAAATCCATAATCATATGGCATGAAAAATTGACAAACATTCCTGCTTGCTCTTCTGCGCTGTGTGAGTCACAATGGTCGCGCGTGCAAACTTTATCGACAAAGTCTTTTCGAGTTACTACTCACCGGCGATTGGTATGGACTGGATTTGGTGATTTCGGTAGGAGCGTCTGGTAAGGAGTTTACCAGATGGTCGAATGTTTGCCGAATGTCTCTGAACTTTCCCCGGATGAA
>Ga0114999_10007033_pt1 | contig 12830 bp, 12 predicted proteins | sample ArcticOcean_MG_C_3_FD_89820 | JGI IMG/M metagenome (GOLD analysis project Ga0114999, IMG submission 89820) | Marine microbial communities from western Arctic Ocean - ArcticOcean_MG_CB8_126 | ecosystem: Environmental > Aquatic > Marine > Oceanic | place: Arctic Ocean: Canada Basin | collected...
CTCCACCAAAGTCAGAACTTTGAAATTGTTTACTTATATCAATATTAATGAATTCTTTTATTAATGTTTTTAAAGAGTGACTATCTGAATAAGATCTTGCTAATTTTGATGCAATTTTCGTATCTAAAATATTTTTAGTCTCAGTTTTTAAATAATGTTTTATGTGAGCAATATCGGCCCTACCATAATGAAATATTTTTGTAACTTTTTCATCTGAAAGAACTTTATTTAAGTTGGGGGCATTATAATTTAATCTATCTAACTGAATTATGTGGGCATCTGAGTTTCCAGTTGAGATTTGAATAAGACATAATGGATCTCTTTTTACATTTAATCCCATAAATTCACCATCAACAGCTATAATATTGCCTAAATCTAAATCTTCTGGTAGATCGTTCTTGTGAAGTTTAATATCAATATTCATTTCTAATCATATATATATGAAAGCAAAAAATTGTCTAATTTTTGGCGGTAGTGGACAAATAGGACGTCATTTAATAAGAAAGTTAACAAAAAATAATTATAAAGTTACTGTAGTTACAAGAAATATTCATCAAAAAGCCTACGCAATTAAAACTCAAGCTAATGCAGGCTATATTGATATTGTAGAAGCCAATATATTTGATGAAGAAAAAATTAGAAAACTTTTTAGTAAAACAGACATTTGTATTAATTTAATAGGAATTTTATATGAAAAAGGAAAGAGCAATACCTTTAAAAACATTCATTCTATTTTTCCATCTTTATTAGCCAAGCTTTGTAAAGAATATAAAGTTAAACAATTTATTCATTTATCAGCCTTGGGAATTGATAAAGCAACAGATTCGAATTATGCAAAAAGTAAGTTAGAAGGAGAAGCAAATATTCAAAAGTACTTTTCTTTAACTACAATACTGAGGCCATCAATTGTTTATTCTGTAGATGATAGCTTTACTACTAGCTTTATGACTTTATTAAATAGGTTTCCTATTTTTCCACTCTATTATAATGGAGAAACAAAGTTTATGCCTATACACTGTTCTGATTTAACAAATGTTATTCATCACGTTATCTCAAAAAATATTTATTCAAAAATAATTGAATGTGTTGGACCAGAAACAATTTCATTAAAAGATATTCTTAATAAATTATTAAAACTTATAAATAAAAAAAAATTTTTATTTTCTCTACCATTATTTTTAGCAAAAATATCTGCAAGTTTTTTTCAATTATTTCCAAAACCTTTGATAACATTGGATCAACTAAAACTTCTCAATTATAATAATATTGCTTCAGGTAAATATCAAACTAACTTCGATATAGGTGTGCCCAGTCAATGTATTTTTGAAGAAGAGGTAGAAAAATATTGCTTTATGTGGAGAGAAGGTGGTCAATTTTCTACAAAAAAATATAATCAAATAAAATAAATTCTTAATATAAATCTATTATTATAATAAATATTGATGATTATTGATTATAAATAATATTTGTAATTTTTTGATTATTAAATCTATTGACAGAGAAATAAAAGAAAAAATAAAAATATAAAGTTCTCAAAAAATTAAGCAGATTTAATTTTTTTTTCTATATATTGCGGAACTTCTTCGTCTTTATCTATTGGTTCTTCTTTTTTATTTTTTTGTTGGTACGCGTATAACAAATGTAGTTTACAATAGCTAAAGTCTTTTAGGGATGACCTTCCACAAAAATAAAAATTTTTATCTGTGGGATGGTTTGTTGGCCACTTACAAATATCATCTGTTAATTCTTCTAACTGCTTAGGGTTTTCTGGTTCGAAGTTTTTTTCAATAATTAATGATTGAAATTTACTTTTTCTTCCACGCTTTTGTTTTTGAGAATTTTCTTCCCTTAAATTTTTAAATTTTTCATTTGAGGAGGTATTTTTTGCTTTTATCTTGTAGGATAAATTAAGCCTATGAGCTTTTCCTATAACTGCATTTCTACTCATACCACCAATTATTTGGGCTATTTGACTGGCAGTATTTCCTTTGCCCCAAAGTTCTTTTAATTTATTTGCTTTTTCGTCAGTCCAGCTCATTTTACTATATTTAGTATGTTAATTACTTTTTACAACTATATACAGATACACACAAGCCATAAAAAAACACAAGTTAAATGTTTGTTTTTTACACAAATGTAAAAAAAAAGTTATGTATGGTAACTTATGGTTGAATTAAATAAAAAATATAAAATTGCAGTTAGAAGGTTTGGTCTAATAAACTGGATTGGCTTTAAAAGCTTGTGGTTAAAGGAATGTAATAGATTTATTGTTGTTTGGCAACAGACTCTTCTATCTCCACTTGTATCTAGTCTGTTATTCTTATCTGTTTTAACCTTGGCCCTAGGGAATAACAGAGGAGATGTTCTTGGGCATTCTTTTATAAATTTTTTAGCACCAGGACTGATCGCAATGAGTATATTGACACAATCTTTTAGTCACTCCGTTTCTTCTTTAATGATTGGAAAAATCCAAGGAAATATTGTTGATATGCTTTATGCACCATTATCAGCTCTTGAAGTTTCTTTTGCAATAATATTTGCTGCAATTACTAGAAGTTTATTAATTGCAATAATTTCAATTATTGTCTTTTCTTTTATTGTGGAAATTCAAATTAATAATTTTTTTTATGTTTTTATTTTTGCATTTTTAAGTTCTTTTATTTTAGGGAGCTTAGGTTTTATTACGGGACTTTGGGCAGAGAAGTTTGATCATACAGCTACCGTAACAAACTTTATTATTACACCATTAAGTTTTTTATCTGGTGTATTTTATTCTGTAGATAAACTGCCAGAATTGTTTCAAACGATAAGTCATGTTAATCCATTTTTTTATATGATTGATGGATTTAGATTTGGATTTCTGGGTGTTTCAGACGGATCTATAAATTTTGGAATATTATACTTAACAATATTAAGTTTTTTTATGTGGTTTATAGCATATTATCTCTATAAAAAAGGTTACAAGATAAAATCATAGACCATGAGTGCTTTGGCTAAAAATTATAATAGAAGAAAAATTGCTTTCAAAAGAGGAAAGGGAAGCTTTCTTTTTTCAACAAACGGAAAAAAATATTTAGATTTTGTTCAAGGTATTGCAGTTAATTCTCTTGGTCATGCAAACCCAAACCTAATTAAAGAATTAAACAAACAAGCCAAGAAAGTTTGGCACGTATCAAACGCCTTTCTAATACCCGAAAGTGAAAAGTTAGCTAAAAGATTAACGCAAAAAACATTTGCAGATTTTGTAATATTTCAAAATAGTGGTGCAGAAGCAACAGAAGCTGCGATAAAAGTAGCAAGAAGATATTTTTATTCAATTGGACAATCAAAAAAAAATAGAATCCTTTGTATTAAAAATTCTTTTCATGGAAGAACTTTGGCAGCTATTTATGCGAGTGGATCAAAAAAAATGACAGAAGGATTTGGCCCAAAAGTAGAGGGTTTTGATCATTTTGATTTTGGTGATCATAAGTCATTAAAGAAAGCTATAACAAAAAGAACAGCTGCAATTATGGTTGAAACTATTATGGGTGAAGGGGGGATAAAAGTTATTCCTGATTGGTGCTTAAGAGGTTTAAGAAAAATCTGTAACCAAAAAAAAATTTTATTAATTTTAGATGAAGTTCAATGTGGAATAGGAAGATCTGGAAAATTTCTTGCATTTGAGCATTCAAAAGTAAAACCAGATATTGTTCCAATTGCAAAGGGTATCGGAGGTGGATTTCCAATTGGCGCTGTTTTAATGAATAAAAAAGCTGCATCTGGAATGATTCCAGGAACTCATGGATCTACATTTGGGGGAAATCCTTTGGCTATGTCAGTTGGAAATGCAGTTTTAGATCAAATATTTAAAAAAGGTTTTTTAAAGAATGTTCAAAATATTTCAAAATATTTTCACTGTGAACTAAATAAAATTAAAAACGAATATCCAAAGTTGATTAAAGAAGTAAGAGGAGTTGGCCTTTTAATAGGATTACAGCTATTTAATGATCAAACTAAATTTATTCAAAAATTGATGGATAATAAACTATTAACAATTAGAGCAGCAGAAAATACAATAAGAATATTGCCACCTTTAACAGTTAAAAAACAAGAAGTAGACTTAGCTATCAAAATTATAAAAAAAGTTTGTATTCAGTATAAATAAAGATGAAACATTTTATTAATCTTAAAGATATATCTGTTGGAGATCTTAGAAAAATAATTTTAGATGCAAAAAAAAGAAAAAAAAAAAGAAATTTTTTTAATACACTTGATGTAGATAAGGATAGTCCATTAAAAGGAAAGTTGCTTATTCAAATGTTTGAAAAACCAAGTTTAAGAACGCGATTAAGTTTTTACCTTGCAATAAAACAATTAGGAGGGGACGCTTTAACTTTAAGACACGACGAATTACACTTAGCAAAAGGTGGAGAAAGTTTAGCTGATACAGCAAAGGTTTTATCGACTTATGGTAATGGCTTTATGTTAAGAACTGATAGTGATAAAAAACTGGAAGAATTTAAAAAACATTTAAATATTCCAATTATTAATGGTTTGAGTCCATCATCGCATCCAACACAAGTTTTATCTGATATATTTACAGTAGAAGAAATAAAAAAGAAACCTATTTCAAAAATGAATATTTGTTGGATAGGAGATTCTAACAACGTTCTTAATAGTTTAATAGCGGCCTCGGTTAAATTTTCATTTAATTTAAATATTGGGTGTCCAAAAAATTATGAACCTAAAAAATTTGTAATGGATTGGGTTAAAAAAAATAAAAGAAAGATAAATATATTTAATGATGTGAAAAAAGCAGCAATTAATGCGGATGTTATTTTTTCTGATAAAGTTATTTCATTAAATGATAAAGTTAATAAAGCTAAAAAAATTAAAGATTTTAAAAACTTTAAGATTAATTCAAAATTAATGAATGTTGCTAAAAAAGATGCAATTTTTCTTCACTGTTTGCCTAGAGGTCTTGAAGTTTCAGATGATGTTTTTTTAGGAAAACAGTCAAAAGTTTGGCAGCAAGCTCTTAACAGAGTTTATGTTCAAAAAAGTATCTTATTATATTGCTTTAATAAGCTAGGGTAATTGCAAGGGACTATCCCCATTTTGATTTAAATACATTATCACTGAAGATCTATCTTTTTCTTTTCTTAATCCAGCATAAGACATTTTAGTTCCTTTTAAATAAGTAGCTGGTTTAGTTAAAAAACCATTTAGTTCTTCGAATGTCCATGCCTTACGATAAGAAGCTAAAGTTTTAGAATATTTGTAATCTGAGATACCACCCACTGCTCTACCTACCACATTGTACAAAGCTGGACCAATTTTGTTTCCTCCATCTTTAACTATAGAATGACATGCTGCACATTTTTTGAAAACCTTTTTACCATGGTCAAGATCACCAATTGACATGAATGCGACGACATCAAATTTTTCTACAGCTTCATTTGTTTCTGATGAACCAGCAGTTAATTTTGCTTCTACTTCAACTTTATACCCAGGTTTAGCGGGTTTCTTTACATGAAATACACTATCTGAAATTTTATTCAGTCCAATTACAAGGAGTACAACCATTAAAATTGCAGCTATAATTTTATTTAGTTCGAATGAATCCATTTAATTATTATTAATTACGACGTATAACATGATAATTTAAAAAATACTTAATTTAAAATATTATTTTGTGTCGGTTAGACACATAAATTTAGTGATTTAAAAAATGCCTAAAACATTAATCTTAATTCCGTCTAGAATGTCAGCAACAAGACTGCCAGGCAAACCTCTTTTAAAAATTGATAATTTATCAATTATTTCACACGTTGTTAATAAAGCTAAAAAAGCTGAAATAGGTAGAGTTGTTGTGTGTACAGAAGATCAATCAATTTTAGATGATGTTATAAAAAATGGTGGGGAAGCAATTTTAACAGGTATTCATCACAAGTCAGGAACAGATAGGATATGGGAGGGCTACAAAAAACTAAACATTAAAGACATAGATTATATTTTAAATGTACAAGGAGATGAGCCCGCAATAAATGAAAAAGATATTATAAATTTAAATAACATGATGATAGAAACTAAATCAAATATTGGAACTTTGGGAGCAATAATTAAAGATCAAAAAATGTTTTCTAATGAGAATATTGTTAAAGTGGCAACAAGAGAAAAATTAAAAAATAAAAATTCTTCTTTGGCAATATCATTTAAAAGAAATCATATTTTTAAAGAAGAAGAAAATATTTATCATCATATTGGAATATATGCATACAAAGCCAAGACTTTAAAAAAGTTTATAGATTTAGATCAAAGTAAAAATGAAATTAAAAGTAGGCTAGAACAGCTTAGAGCTTTGGATAATAATTTACAAATCAATGTAACTTTGGCAAAATCTTCACCAATTGGTGTCGATACAAAAGAAGATTATGTAGCCTTAAAAAAAATTATGGAATATAAATCATAAAATGAAAATACTATATCAAGGTTCTCCAGGCGCATATTCACATCTGGCAGCATTAGAAGTTTATCCAGATGCTGAAATTACACCATGTAAAACTTTTGATGAATGTTTTTCCAGAGCTCAAAAAGATGAAAAATTAAAAATTATTATACCAGAGTCCAATAAGACTACTGGAAATATTGGAATTGAATATCTGATCTTCAAATATCGTCTAAATATTTATGCAGAACATTTTCATAAAATTGAACATAATTTATTAGGTGTGCCAGGTGCCAAAATAACAGATATAAAAAATGTATTGTCACATGCACAAGGACTCTCACAGTGTTCAAATTATATAAAAAAAAACAATCTTATAGAAAATGTAAGAGCTGACACAGCTGGATCAGCAGAATTTATTTCAAAAAACCAAAAAATATCTGAGGCAGCTATTGCTTCAAAATTAAGTGCAAAAATTTATAAATTAGACATTATTGCCTCTAATATTGAAAATGAAAAAGTAAATACGACTAGATTTTTGATTATGGGTAAATCTATACTTCAACCAGAATTAGGGAAAAAAAAATATATTACTTCTTTTTTATTTAAATTAAAAAGCAAACCAGCAGCATTGTATCAATCACTGGGAGGTTTTGCTATTAATGGAGTGAATTTAACTAAATTACAAAGTTATCCTGAAAAGAATTCATTTACTTCTTATTTTTTTCTATGTGATTTAGATGGACATATTGAGGAAGGAAAAGTTCAAAAATCTCTTGAAGAATTAGGATTACATTGTGAAGATTTTCACGTCTTAGGTGTTTTTGAAGCTGACAAATTCCGTGAAAAATAATTTTAAACTTTTGTTGTAGATTGGAAAACATTACTGTTATAATATTCTTGGAGGCTAGAGGTGAAAGCTGCTTGAACCCGACCAGATCTTAACGGAAGCAATCGTAGAGACAGATATTCAGGTTCTAGTCTCCTTATTAAAATGAATAAAAATACAAAAGTATTAGCATTAAAATATAGACCCCAAACATTTGATGATTTGATAGGTCAAGATGTTGTTGCAGAAACAATATCAAATTCAATTAAGTCAAATAAAGTACCTAACGCATATCTATTTACTGGAATTAGAGGAGTAGGAAAAACGACTACTGCAAGAATTGTAGCTAAATCATTAAATTGCTCCAATGGAATTGAAAACCTTTGTAAAGATAATTTTTGTGAAAATTGTATATCAATTTCAAACTCAAACCATATTGACGTTTTGGAAATTGATGCTGCAAGTCGTACTGGTGTGGATGATGTGAGAGAATTGATAGAGTTTTCCAGGTATGGACCAACTACGGCAAAATATAAAATATTTATTATTGACGAAGTTCACATGCTTAGCAAACAAGCTTTTAACGCTTTATTGAAAACATTAGAGGAGCCACCAGAATATTTAAAATTTATATTAGCAACAACTGAAATAAAAAAAATTCCAATTACAGTGGTATCTCGTTGTCAAAGATTTGATTTATCAAGAATTAAATCATTAGAATTATTAGAGTTTATAAAAAAAATAAAAGATAAAGAAAATGGAAATGCATCAGATGATGCTCTCAGACTAATTGTTAAAATTTCAGAAGGTTCAGTTAGAGATGCATTGTCTTTGTTAGATAGAGCCTTGTTAACTTTAGATAAGGATAAAGAATTAAATTTAGAAGGTGCACAAAAAATTTTTGGTTACTTTGATAAGTCACAATTAATTAATCTTTTCCAACTTATATTTGAAGGAAAAGAAAATGAAGTTTTAAACATATATAGAAAAATTTATGATCAAGGTGTTGAGCCCAAAGTATTCATTAATGATTTTTTAGAACTTTTGTATTATTTTAAAAATATCGAGTCTTTAAACATTGATGGTACCAATTTTTCATTAAATGATGATGAATTTAATAAGATTAAAGAAATTTCACAAAATGTTAGCAATGAAGCTTTAATATTATTTTGGCAATTTACCATCAAAACATTAGAAGAACTTGATGTAGTATCCAATCAGCATTTATCTATAGAGATGTTTTTAATAAGATTAATTCACCTAAGGAGTATTAAAAATATTTCTAAAATTACTTCAGAAAAAAGTGCCTCAAATCAAGATACTAAAGAAATTTCTTTGTCGTCAAAAAAAGAAAAGAATGATTTATTTGGAATAGGAGATAAAGATAAAACCATTGGTCAAATAAAGAATATTGTTCAAGAAAAAGATTCAAAGCTAAAAGAAGATAAAAAGATTGATACACAGCCAAATCTTATTAAATCATTTGAAGATTTATTAGAAATTTGTTCTTATAAAAAAGAAATAAAATTAAAATATGAGTTAGAGCAAAATGTAAATCTTGTTAGTTTTGAAAATCAAAGAATTGAAATTTCATTTAATGAAGATTTAGATAAAGAATTTGTAAAAGATTTATCTTTAAAACTTTATGAATGGACTAACAATCGATGGATTATTACACTTAGTAAAATAAAAGGAGAACCATCAAAAAAAGAAAAAGAAATAAATATAAAAAAAGAATTAATTGAAAATGCAAAAAATTATTCAACATATAAAAGTATTCTAGGAAATTTTCCAGATGCTGAATTAGTTGATATAAAAAAGATTGAAAAGAATGGAGTTAATGACTGATTTTACAAAAATACTAGATAAAGCAAAAGAATTAGAATCTAAAATGAAGGAAAGCCAAGAGAAAATCAAAAATATTCAAGTTGAAGGAACTTCGGGATCTAATTCGGTTAAAGTTATTTTAAATGGAGAAAATGAAATGATAAAAATAGATTTATCAGACGATGTCATGAAAGAAGATAAAACTACAATAGAAGATTTAATTGTGGCCGCACATGATAATGCAAAAGTAGAATTAAAATCTAAAACTTCAGAAGAAATCTCAAAATCTACAAGTGAGTTTGGTATCCCTGGCTTTAAGTGGCCACTTTAATTAGATGCAAAGTATTAATGAAATAGAGGAGTTAGTAAAATTAATTTCAAAACTACCAGGCCTAGGACCAAAATCTGCAAAAAGAATTGTATTGAAGCTCATTAACAATAGAGATGAATTAGTTAAACCAATGGCAAATATTTTAGCTCAAGTTTATAAAAATGTTATTAGGTGTCAATTATGTGGAACACTAAAATCTAATTTAATTGGGTGTAATAATTGTGAAAATACTATTGAAAAATATAATAAAATTTGTGTAGTTGAAGACATTGCAGATCAGTGGTCGATTGAAAATTCTAATATCTACAAAGGATACTTCCATATTTTAGGTGGAACAATTTCGTCACCAGGTCAAAGAAAAGAAGATCTTTTAATTGACTCATTAACTGAAAGAGTAATTAGAGAAAATATTGAGGAAGTTATAATAGCAACAAGTGCAACGATTGAAGGTCAAACAACTGCTTATTATATTCAAGATAGTTTAAAGAAAACAAATACTAGAGTTACAAAATTAGCCCAAGGTTTACCTGTTGGTGGAGAAATAGAAAACTTAGACGATGGAACTTTATTCTCTGCTTTTAAAAATAGAACTGGAATAAAAACTAGTTAAGACTAATTTTTTTTAATAAGTCTATTTAAATGTAGTAGTGGCTCAGTATAGCCTGAAGGTTGATTTCTTCCATGAAAAATTAACTCACATGCCGCCTTAAATGCAATTGATTTATCATAGTTATCAGACATAGTTTTGTAAGATGCATAGCCTTTTAAAGCTGGATCATTAATATTTTGCTTATCAACAATTTTTGCCACTTTTTTCATAGTTTTTAAAACTTGTTCTTTGCTACAAATTCCGTGGTGTAACCAATTTGCAATATGTTGAGAAGAGATTCTTAATGTTGCTCTATCTTCCATCAGGCCTATGTTATTAATATCTGGAACTTTAGAACACCCAACTCCCTGATCAATCCATCTAACCACATATCCTAAAATACCTTGTGCATTATTTTCTAACTCTTTTGTAATTTCTTTTAAAGACCAATTTGGTTTGCTAGAGATTGGAATTGTTAGAATATTTATTAATTTTGCTGTCGTTCTACTTTTTAATTTTTTTTGTATAAAAAAAACATTAACTTTGTGGTAATGTAAAGCATGAAGTGTTGCTGCAGTTGGGGATGGAACCCAAGCACAATTAGCACCAGACTTTGGATGATTAATTTTTTGAATTATCATATCTGCCATTTTGTCTGGCGCAGCCCACATACCCTTTCCAATTTGAGCTACTCCTGAAAATCCACAAGCTAAACCTACATCAACATTGTTATTTTCATATGCAGAAATCCATTTTGATGATTTCATATCACCTTTTTTTATCATTGGTCCAGCTTCCATTGAGGTATGTATTTCATCACCAGTACGATCTAAAAATCCAGTATTTATAAAAACAACTCTATTTTTTACAACTCTAACGCATTCTTTTAAATTTATCGTTGTTCTCCTCTCTTCATCCATTATTCCAATTTTTATTGTATATTTTTTTAATCCCAAAACTTTTTCAACTTTTTCAAATAGTAAATTAGTAAACGCAACCTCATCAGGACCATGCATCTTTGGTTTGACAATATAAACAGAATTTGTTCTTGAATTTCCTTTATTTATAAAATCGTGAATTGCCGCAGCCGCTGTCATGAAGGCATCCATTATTCCTTCTGGAATTTCAGACCCATCTTTTAATAAAATAGATGGATTAGTCATTAAATGTCCTACATTTCGATTTAACATTAAAGCTCTGCCATGTAATTTAAACTTACTTCCAGTAGGAGATATATATTCTTTGTCAGAGTTTAGTTGTCTTATAAATTTTTTTCCTGATTTTTGCATTTCAGCTTGCAAGTTACCTTTCATTAATCCAAGCCAGTTTCTATATCCAAGAACTTTATCTTCGGCATCTACAGCTGCAACAGAATCTTCATGATCCATAATTGTTGTTATGGCCGATTCTAAAAATATATCATGTATCGCAGCTCTATCTTGATTGCCCCTAGGGTTAAAAACTTCAAGAGTATTGTCTGGATCAAACACAATATTTATATGAAGATTATTATTTATAAATAAAAGTGATGATAAATTATTTGATTTTTTAGAATATCCTACAAATTGTTTTGGATTTTTTAGTTTTAAGTTTAGTTGATTATTTTTAACTCGAGGAATATTTTTAACATCTTTCCAGCTACCATTTTTTAGAGGAACATAAGAATCTAATATTTTTTTAGAATATTTAATTACTTTTTCTCCCCTTATAAAATTATACTTTTTACCACGTTCAGCTCCATTAGAATCTTTAATTACATCTGTGCCGTACAGAGCGTTATATAAGCTTCCCCATCTTGCGTTAGCAGCATTTAAAGCATATCTTGAGTTCATTATCGGAACAACAAGTTGAGGTCCAGCAATTGTTGAAATCTCATTATCTACATTTTTGGTTTGTATTTGAAATTTTTTCCCTTCTTTCTTTAGATATCCAATTTCTTTTAAAAAATTTGAATATTTTTTAGTATTTATTTTTTTCCCTTTTTTCTCTCTGTGCCAAATATCAATTTTTTTCTGTAAAATTTCTCTGAATTCTAATAGATTTTTATTTTTTGGAGCAAGTTCATGAGCACATTTATCCAAACCATTCCAAAATTTTTCTTTACTAATACTAGTATTGGGTAAAAGTTCTTTATTTACAAAATTTGCTAGTTCTAATGAGACAGATAAATTTTTTATTTTTATATATTTTTTGTCCATATTAAGTATTTTTTACCCTCACGTCTTGGTACTTGAGAGATTTTCTCCTTCGATAAAATTTTACCTCTCTCGAGAGTTAATATGGTTCATGGTCCTTTTGCCTAAGAGTTTCCGGGGGTGGTTGCTCCTTCGACGCTACAGTTTTATACAGTCTCTCCCAATAAACAAAGATTAAAGGTTAATTTTATTAAGTCAATTGTTAAATATTTAAAACATTATATTGCCTTTTTTCTTTATTAATTAATAATCAAATTATTAAAATGAAAAATTATCTTAACTTTGAAACAGATATAAAAAATTTAGAAGTAGAATTAGAAAAACTAAAAGATCCTTATAATCAAGAAGGGTTATCTGAGGTCGATACAAATAAAATTTCAAAAATTCAATCGGAGATAGACACTAAATTAAATCAAATTTACTCAAACTTAGATGCCTGGCAGACTGTATTGGTTGCAAGACATGAGGATCGACCAAAATCAAAATTTTATATAGAAAATTTATTCGAAGACTTTATTCCATTGTCAGGAGACAGATTTTATGGAGAGGACAAGTCAGTATTAACAGGGTTTGCAAAATTTGAAGGAAAATCAGTTTTAGTAATTGGTCAAGAAAAAGGTGAAGACCTA
>Ga0114999_10007039_pt1 | contig 12825 bp, 12 predicted proteins | sample ArcticOcean_MG_C_3_FD_89820 | JGI IMG/M metagenome (GOLD analysis project Ga0114999, IMG submission 89820) | Marine microbial communities from western Arctic Ocean - ArcticOcean_MG_CB8_126 | ecosystem: Environmental > Aquatic > Marine > Oceanic | place: Arctic Ocean: Canada Basin | collected...
AATTCTCATTAAGGTTTCTAATTGTAGAAGAGGAGCTTTCTTTTAACTGTTTTAATAATACTTTTTCTCTGACAGCACCTATTGCATAATTTTCAATTATTAATTTTGAATTCTTAAATTTATTCCTAAAATAATCAATTTTATCAGATAAAATTTTAAATGTTATTGGACTTGCTTCAAAGGAATAGATGGTCATAACTCTAAAATTGCTCAAGAAAAGATTTATAGATTCTCCTTTGTGTGCACCAACATCCAAAACGATATTAAAATCTTTAAATCCTTTTTTATGTAAAAATTTAATTATTCTTCTTTGGTGAAAAAAATCAAATATATTTAAAATTTTTAATGATAAATATTTTATCATTTATTTTTTAAAAAAAATTATATAATTGAATTTTTTTTTCATATTAAAGTCTTTATGTTTATCGCAATAATCTAATCGATTTATGCAGCCTTTATTAATTTTTATTATATTATTAAAGGTATTTTGAATTCTAAAATAAGAATTATCAACATGATAATTAATTTTTTTAATAGGTTTATATTTGTACTGTTGCTCCTCATTATGCAATCTATTAAAATTTCTAGTAACAAAAACGGATAATGTTAAAAAAATAAGAAAGTAAGTTCTAATATTAATATTAAAATTTAGAAAATCTTTTTTACTCAAGTATTGTGCAATCGGTAAAAATAATAATAAAGCAATTAAAGGATACCCCCCATACCTTAAGGCTGGATGATTGTAAAACCACTCAACAAACAATAGAACTAACATAAAATAAATTAAGAAAATTCCTTTATATGAGTGACGCACTTTACTATTTTTGGAATAGAAAATAATAAATAAAATAATACTTAGAAATATTATTCCATATATAAAATCAGATACTTTATTAAAAAAATATACTGTTATCCAGTTACCTACCCAATTAAATTTTTGTATATATATTTCAGGATTATCTATTCTAAAATTAGGACCAGCACCTCCTTTGGCCCACTGTTCATACCAATTGTTCATTTGTGATACTTCTTGAAGTGGTATTGACCATGAAAAATTCTCAAAACATGTTATTTTCAGTGGGTAAACTAAACAACCTGAATTAAAAAAATTTATCAATAAAATAAAAATAAAAATTAATAAAGACAAATAAAAAAAGGGATTTTTTAAAAAATCATTAAAATAAGTAATTTTTTTATCTTTTATAAAATAGTAAAAAATTGGAAATAATAGAATTAAATAAAGTATATAAAAGGATTTTAGAGAAATAATCAAAATCAATAAAGTAAAAAATTTTGTGCTATTTTCTCTAAACTGATTATCAATATTTATTAATATTATTAATTCAATAATTAATAAAAATATTAAAATTTGAGCAGATCTATCAGTGCCGTGTTCACTTATTCTATAAAAAAAAATATTAATAAAAATAAAACTTATTAAAGAAAGAAAAAAAATTATATCAGTATTTTTATTTTTTATTTTTTTTGAAATATATTCTAATAAAATTAAACTTGAAAATCCCATAATCATAACTGCACCCATTTGGAAAAAATAATGTTTTACAATTGGCAAGTAAAATAAAGAATTTAAATAAAATATTGACGATGGCGTTCTAAATCCGTGATTAAAATTTCCAATACCTACTAAAAGATTGCTTTGAGTTAAATAATAAGTGTATGGAAAATGATAATAAGGAAAATCATCATGAGATTTAAAAATTATAAAGCCAATAAATAAAATTAAAAAAAATATGTAAAATAAAATGTACTCATTTTTATTTTTTTTATCAAAAAAATAAAAAAAGGATAACAATCCCAATGCCAAAATAATGAGATTGTTAATATAATTATGTGGAATAAAAAAATTGGAAAGATATGAATAAAATATTAAAAAAAAAATCCCAAATAAACCTAAATAACCCTTGTTATAATCTGCATTTTTTAAGTTACCTATATTTGCAACGAAAAAACCGTAACCTACAACTGATGTAATAATAGCAAAATAAAAAAAAATGAATGTAATTAAGTTTGCTGACATTTAATTTCTAATAATATAGTTGTTTGTGTGTGTTCAATTAATTTATAAATTGTGTTATAATTCATTATGAAAAATATTTCATTAATAATACCTGCAAAATATGAAAAAGAATCATTACCAAGTGTGCTATTGGAACTTAAAAAGTACGCATTAAATACAATAGTAATTTTAGAAGCTAATGATCATGAAACAATAAAATCTATCAAAAATTTTGATTGCACAATTATTCATCAAAAAAATAATGGTTACGGTAATGCATTAATATTAGGGATCGAGAGTGTAAAAACGGAGTTTTTTTGCATTTTTAATGCTGATGGATCTTTTAATCCAATAGAAATTTCTGGAATGTACAATTTATTAAAAAACAAAAATGGAGACATAATATTTGCATCTAGATATGAAAAAAATGCAGGTAGTGAAGATGATACCATTGTCACTAAGATTGGAAATTTTATTTTTACAAAACTTGGTAAAATATTATTTAAACTCCCAATAACTGATATTTTATATACTTTTGTTTTAGGTAAAACAAAAATGGTTTTAGACCTAAATCTTGAATCACAAGATTTTTCATTTTGTGTTGAACTACCAATAAAAGCTCAAAGAAACAATTATAAAATTTTTTCTAATCCTTCGCATGAGAGAGCAAGAATAGCAGGTAAGAAAAAAGTTAATGCGATCCGTGATGGGTTATTTATCTTAAAAAAGATGATATTTATGTTTTTAAAAAATTAATTTAGTTTTTCAATTCTTTTTTATTCTTATAATCATCAAGCAGTTTATAGACAGTAATATATAATATTATATTCACAATTATTATAATAATTTGATTTTCAGTATTACGTATATCAACTGAACCTAAAAATATTGAAAATGAATTAAAGAGTAGAATTAATATACTGCTTATATTGTTTGATTTTAATTTGCTAAAATTAAATTTACTCTTAATTAAATTATAAATTAACTGATGTAAGTGTCTTATGTCTGGCTTTGCTGGTGAAAAACTTATATTAAATTTTCTTAGAATTGAAAAAAGTAACTCAAAACAAGGATACCATACTAAAAGAATTATATAAAATGGTGATATATTTGGATTTTCTTTATAGATATTAATTAACAAAAAGCCAAATATTAATCCTAATGAATAAGCCCCACTATCTCCAATAAAGAAAAGATTAAATTGGTTAAAAATTATAAAAATAAATAAAAAAAATGAAATGTAAAGAAGCTGATTCCCCTGTAAAAAGTTTGAATACTCAATATTATTATTTAATAGAGCAATTGTCACCATCAAATAGTAACCAAGCGAGAGACCATTTAATCCATCAATAAAATTTGTTCCATTAATTAATACCAAAACACAAAAAGATACAAAAAAAATATTCCTAATTCCATTTTCTAAAAATTGATCTAAAAAATTAACTCTTGTTGAATTAATTTCTAATTTTGTAAATATAATTAAAAAAAGTACTATCGTTATTTGTAATAATAGTCTTTTGTTTGGAGATATAATTTTATTTAAATCAGAGAACAAACCTAGCGTAAAGATTAAAATAATAGAAATTAAAAAAAAATTATTTTCTTCAAATAATACTGACAAAAAAACAATAATAATAAAAAAACCACCCGTTAAAGGAATATTTTTATTTGTTGTGAATTTTTGATGATTATCTCCTGAATAATTTTTTAAATATTTTGTTTTTTTAATTTTAATCGAAATTAATAAAAATAAAATTGTTGAGATAATTAATAATAGAATATTCATTTAGATTTATTTAAAAAGTTTATAGACAGTACGAGCAATGAATAAAGAGACTTAATGACATTAAATTTAAGACAGTATCTGTAAACATAATAGCCATCAATCAACTTTCTTACAACTGATGATGAAAGAGAATTGTTACTTTTTCTCCATTGTACTAGCCTTGCATTTAAAGCATGAATTGTTTTACCCTTTTTTGTTATTTTTAACCATAAAACATAATCCTCCTTAGTTTTTAAATTGGGAAACCTTAGATTTTCAATTAAACTTTTTTTTAGTATTACTGTAGATAATCCAATATCACAGGATTTTATCAATTTTTTATAATTCATAATTTTTGCTTGTCTTGTTCCTTTTATGACAGAATTATTATCAATTATTTCATAAGATGTGTGAGATATTTCAATATTTTTTTTATGCATAAATTCTATTTGTTTGAGAAGTTTATTTTTTTTCCACAAGTCATCACTATCAATAAAAGCAATATATTTACCTTTAGCAATTTTAATTCCTTTATTTCTAGATTTGCCAGCACCAATATTCTTCTTATTGTTTATTATTTTAATTCGGCTATCCTTTTTTTTTAAAAAGGATAAAATATTTTTAGATAATTCACCTGGTTCATCATTAATAATAATTATTTCAAATTTTTTATAAGTTTGTCTTAAAATAGAATTAATAGTTTTTTTAATATAATTTTTTTTTTTATAGTATGGAATAATTATACTTACTAACATCATGTTAATTGTGTATTAAATTAAGACAACTAAATCAAAATAAAAAAAACTAAATATCAGTAAATCGTTTTACAATATCTAAATATCTTTTAAGGTTAAGGTAATAATCAAATCTATGAAGAGATTTAAAAGAATAATTAATTTTTTTTTGAAGTATACTTCTATTTTTATAATACAACAAAATTTTTTCTGAAAGTGTTTTGTAATCACCAACATTAAATAGCTCTCCACCTTTTCCATTGGATAAAATTTCATTGGGGCCAGTTGGACAATTGCTTGAAATTACAAATTTTTTGAGTGTAATTGCTTCTAATAAAACGTTTGGTAAACCTTCAAATTTAGACGAAAGAACAAATAAGTTAGATTTTTTAATATATCTATAAGGGTTATTTTGAAAATTAATGATTTTAACATTTTTTTCCAATCCATTCTTATTAATAAAGTTAATCATTTTTATTTTATTAACCCCCCTCCCTACTATCAGCAGTTTGAATTTAATCTTATTTTTGATTAAATTAACTGCTTTTAATAAAGTTAAATGATCTTTTTGATCTGTAAATCTAGCGACATTAATAATTTTTAATGATCGACTATTATTTTCAAAAAATGGAAAATTTAAATATTTTTTTGATTTAAATATTATTTCTTTTTTATTTAATGGATTATAGATGCAAATAGATTTAGCATCAAACATTCTTTTAAATTCTTTCTGAAAATCAAAACTATTAACAATAATACAGTCAGTTAAATTTAGGATCTTTTTATACAAAATTTTTTTTATATTATTTTTAGACCAGCCACTTGGGGATGAATTAGATCGAACAATTATTTTTATATTAAATAATTTACATATAATTGTGCAATATAAATTAGCCTGAAAAGCAAGTACTACATAATTTTTATCTTTTAAAAAAATTTTGATTAAAATTATTAAACATATTATATATTTAACTCTTCTATTAAAATTATTCCAAAAATCAGATTTTGCATTGATAATTTTTATGTTTTTAAATAAATGATTATATTTTTTATTGATGGTAATTAGTGTAATACCCTTTAGCTGTGTAGATAAATAATTTGATATGATAAATAAATTTTTTTCTACACCACCACCTTCAATGGATGGCATAAATATTATTAATTTTTTTTCCATGTTTAGATTATAATATTAACTAATTTAGATATTATCTTATCAATATTATAAATTTTATTCTTTGAGATTAATTCCCAATATTTAATCTGTTGATTTCTTCTCATCCAAAAATTTTTATTCATAATTTTATATTTAGCTCCTAAATTATTACTACTTATGCTTTTAATAGTTAATGTTTCATTATTTAAAAGAAAATTATTATTATTTAAACAATATAAAATAAGAAGCACATCTATAGCTAACCAGTTCCATTTTTTTATGTTAACGTCTTTAAAAAAGGACTGAAGAATGTTCATATTTCCTGACAAAGAACTAGTTCCATAAATTTCAGGCCAAAAGTTTATTATTTTTTTATATAGAGTTGACTGTTTGTATATTTTGTATCTGTATTTAAGATTTTTTTTTTTATACTCATCATAATTATCACATCTATCTTGTAATAATATTTTTTTATTTAAGTTATAGTTTTTATATATGTTATTTAATTTATTTTTTTTAAAAAAATCATCTCCATCTATTAAACAAAACCATTTACCCTTAGCTTTTTTAAACCCTTCATAAACTTTCCTTAATTGATTTAATTCTGGATATTTTGAAAAACTTTTAAAATGGAAATAATGAATTTTTTTTGAAGTAATTAATTTATAATCGATTTTTCGAGCCGAAGTGTCAATTACAATTATTTCGTAATTTTTTTTATAATTTTGATTTAAACAAGATTTTAAACATCGACCAATTGTTTCGTGTTGATTATGCGTATTAATTATTATAGAAAAAAACATTATATTAATATGTATTTATTATAATTTAGCAATAAAACCAGAATTAATTATGACTAAGATAATCCAATATATTCCAATTATCATTCTCGCTGGTGGCAAAGGAGAAAGATTTTTAAGTAAAGAAAATCATCCAAAACAACTGGCTGAAGTTTCAAAACGTCCAATTATAATGGAAATTATTTTGTATTATTATAAAAATGGTTTTAATCATTTTATTTTACCGCTTGGATTTAAACATAAATTTTTTTTTTATTTTTTTAATAATAAAAAAAATATTAAAAAATATAACATTAATATTCTTAAAAATAAAAATTCTAAAATTAATCAATCAAAAATAAATATTTTATTATTTAATTCTGGCCTTAAAACCAGCAAATTAGTCAGAATAAAAAAATCAATACAATTTTTAAATAAAAATTTTGATAAATTTGGAGTCTGCTATGGAGATATTTTTGCAAATATTTCATTTAAAAATGAATTATTAAAATTTAAAAAAAATAGTATCGATTGTGTTACTGTTGGTTATCATGAAAGATCTCCTTTTGGCCATATCAATGTTAAAAATAATTTAATAACAAATTTTTATGAAAAGCCTAAATTAAAAGATCCAATAAATATAGGTTTTTATTTTTTTAAAACAAAAGTATTTTTAAATATTAAAATTAATCACGGAGAAGATCTCGAGACAAGCCTTCTCCCCAAACTAAGTAAAAAGAAAAAATTAGCTTGCCACATACATACCGGATATCATTTTACTGTTAACAGTCAAAAAGACTTGCTAGAAGCTAAACAATTATATAAAAAAAATAAAAAATTTTTTGATAATTTTTAAATGAAAATAAATATATTAATTACAGGTGGGTTTGGTCTATTAGGAAGTAATCTCTATAAATTTTTAAATGATAAAAAATATAACGTATTTATTTTAGATAAAAAAAAAAATTTTTTAAAAAAAAATTATTTTAATATTAATAAGAAAAATGTTTTTCTGGGTGATTATCTTGATAAAAATTTAGTTAAAAAAATAATAATTACAAAAAAAATAAAAGTAATTTTTCACACCGGTGCAGTAACGCAAGTTTTATTAGCACTCCGCGATCCAGAATACACATATAATAATAATATTAATGGTACATTGAATTTTTTAGAAATCATTCGCAAAATTAATAAAAAAATTGTATTTATATATAGCTCATCTGATAAAGCCTACGGTGAAGTTGGCAAAAAAAGCTATACAGAAGAAACGTGTTTGAACTCAATTTTTCCATATGATGTTTCAAAGTCATGCTCAGATCTAATATGTCAATCGTATGCTAAAACGTATCAGCTAAAAATTGGAATATTAAGATGTGGAAATTTATATGGACCAGGAGACTTTAATACAGGTAGGTTAATTAATGGATTTATAATTTCTAAAATAAAAAATAAAAAATTTAGAATTAGATCTAATGGCAAATTAGTGAGGGACTATCTATATATTGATGACGCTGTAAGTGCCTATTATTTAACAATGAAAGCCCTTTTAAATAAAAAAGAAAATCTAAGAATTTACAATGTTGGTTCAAAATTTAATTTAAATGTATTAGAAATGACAAAAAAAATTTCTAAAATCGTAGATAATAAAAAAATTAAAATCCGAATATTAAATTCCTCTAAAAAAGAGATTAAATCTCAAAAATTAAACTATCAAAAAATAGTCAAAGATCTTAAATGGAAACAAGAAATAAACTTAAACCAAGGATTAAGAAAAACTGTTGAGTGGTATAAAAGGTATATTAATTATTTTAATTAATATTGATTCTTTATTGCAATTTTTAAGATTAACTTAATTATATTTAAAATAATAAATTTTATTTTAAAATTAGATTTAATTTTTTATAATGATTAAAATTAGTAAATAATTTAGTTTTTTTCTTAGAAAAAAATTTTTTTTCTTTAATTTGCTTTTGATTCAATTCAGTAATCTGCTTAAACTTACTTAAAAAATCTTGAATAGAATTGTTTTCAAACAAAACTCCTCCTCTATTGTCTTCTAAAAACTCTTTAGGCCCATTCCTACAATTGCTTGATAGAATTAATGTATTGCACATAGCTGCTTCCATCAATACCCAGCCCGGATCTTCCCACAATGATGACAAAATAAATAAATTTGCATTTTTAAGATAATTAAAAACATTTTTTTGAAATCCTAATAAAAAAATTTTTTGTGATAATTTTTTTTTTTCAATTAATTTTTGTAAAAAATCTCTTTGTTCACCCTCTCCTATAATAAATAATTTACTATTTTTTTTAAGATTCAAAATCTGGTCAAAACATTGTATGAGTAATTTAAAATTTTTTTGTTTGGTAAGCCTGCCTATTGCAACTATTGAAAAATCTTTATCATCAAAATTAAGGTAATTCTTTGTATTTTTCATTTTTAAAAGTTCTTTAATATTTATAATTGGATCTCTTAAAAGAATGATTTTATCATCATTAAATATTTTCAATAATCTTAAATCATTAATTGTACCATTAGTTGGACATGTGACTTTATAAATTTTTTTTCCTAAATTTTTCCAAAGAAACTTTCTAAATAAATTATATTTTGGCAATCCTGAAATTCTTAAAATAAATTTAGTTTTTTTTTTAATTAAATTTGAAACAAGAATTGGCAAAGAAGTAATAAGATGAAAAATTAGATAATCTGGTTTTCTTGCTCTAATAAGTAAAAATAAAGGAATAAATGATACTATAAAAATAATTAAAAAAGATAGTCTGCTTTGTAAAAATCCTTTAGTAGGTAAAAATTTATGATAACTAAAGAATACCAAATCAATTATTTCAATATCTAATTTTAATAAATCATTTTTATAATTATCAAATTCTCCACATACATTTATCAATATTGGATTAAAATTTTTTGAATATTTTTTAACACTTTTTATAGAGTTTATTACAGCTTCAATAGTTGCTACATTTGTAAGATAAGGTGACCAGTAAAATATTTTTTTCATATTTATTTTTTTGAAACTTATATTGTTAATTTTTTACATTTAATTTTCGCATCTGACATTATTTCATTAGAGATGGGTCCTGGTTTTTTTTGATTAATAAACGACATCCCTAAACCCACTATATTTGGGTTAATTTTGGCAAGAAATTTATTTATATCCACATTATTTATCTTTAAGTTGCAATAATGAATTGACTCTCCAAATTTCTTTTCTTTTTTTTTATATAAGCTTTTTTCAACAATTGTTTTTCTATCTAACTTTAGTTTAACCTTACTCTTTTTATAATAAAAAATTTGATCAATGCAAAATGGAAGAAATTTAAAAATTTTTAACATTGAAGAATAAAACTGTATACCATAGTAATGACCAAGCGCCCTTGATATATGATATCTAACAATTATTGCTTTTTTTTCAAATTTTGAATAAATTGATTTAAATTTAAACACATGTTTAAATTCACTAAACTCGATCATATCACCGTGTTTAATTAATTTTGACCTATATAATAAATCTAGTAACTGGATACTTCCCACACACAAGATTAATTTATTTACTTGAATAATCTTAATTTTATTATTTTTTTCAAAATGGATCCTTAAAAAAATTTTTTTGTTTGTACAATAAAAATCTAATAACAATCCATTATTAAATTTTATAAGTAAATCAGAAAATTTTAAAATTTCATTTTGAGAATTTTGAATTTGATAGATATTATTATTGTTTGATATTGTACCAGTATCTTTATATGAAAGTTTTTTAAAAAAAATGTTTTTGTTTTTGAAAAAATTTCTATCTTTTTTATTAATATTAGTTAAATCAACTTTACCACCCCAAATACTTGAGTTACCACTTAAGATCATTCGATCATGTAAAATAGTATTTTTTAAAGAAAAATTTAAAGTCCCAAATGAATATGATTTTTTGACGAATAATTTATTACATTCTATTGACTTTCTTCTTATAAATTCTTTTTTATTAAATAATATATTGTTATTAAAGCTAATTATTTTTGATACTTTATCTAAGTATAAATTGGCTATAGCTGCTGAAAAACCTCCACCTATAATAAAGATAGGTTTTTTTTTTATTAATTTAGTTAACATAAATTTATATTTTTAAATGATTTTTAATAAAATAAATTAAGTGATAATATAAAAAAGGAATTATTGACATTATTGGATTTAACTTGCTTGACTCACTACCATAAACAACTTCATTTCTAAATTGTTTAATTCGAGAATTTAATTTAGTTACATTTATAATTATATCTTGTTCAAAAAAATAATTATTTTTGATTTTATTTAAGTTTAGTTTTTTCAAAGTTTTATAATTAAATGCAATTAATCCATGACATGGGTCTTTCAATTTCCAAAAGCCTGAATTAAGTCTAGTTAAAAATGTTAAACCTTTAGCTCCAATTAATCGTATGAATGGCATCTTAATTTTTTTAGAATTCATAAATGACAATTCTCTATAGCCTTTACAAAAATCTGATTTATCATTAATTATTTCATTTTTAAATTTATTTAAAATCGACAAATCATGCTGGCCATCTCCGTCAACTTTTACAATCATATGAAAATTTTTTTTTAAAGCATATTTTAAACCTGAAATAGTTGCACCACCGACTCCAAGATTATTTTCGTGATATATGATTTTTACCCTATTGTTTTTACCTAATTTTTTTTTAAGAAATAAACCTGTCTTTTGTGGACATTTATCATCGATCACAACAATACTGTCTGATTTAGCTAAATATCTGCTATTTATAACGCTTAAAATTTCTTTTTTTACATTGTAACAAGGTATGACAATGCAAATTTTTTTTTTCATAAATAAATAATATAATAATTGAATATAAATAGAACACAATTAATGAATTACATAATAAAATTTCATAAAATATAAATTATAAAATAAGATTAATTAATGAAACATAAAAAATTATTAGCCGTTCATCTTAATGAATTCAATTATGATTATTTAAAATATGGAGCTAAAAAATATAAATTAAAAAATATAAAGAAATTACTTGCATTCAAAAAAATTAGAACATTCACAAAAGATAAAACGCAAAATAAAAATTTAGACCCATGGGTTCAAAGTGTATCGATCAATACAGGTATACCATCAAAAAAACATAAAATATTTAAATTAGGCCAAAAGTTAGATAATAATATTTACTTTATTTGGGATATCTTAATCAAAAAAAAAGTAGATTGTTTTATTTGGGGTTCAATAAATTCAAGTTTTATAAAAAATAAGTATATAAAAATTTTTTTTCCTGATCCTTGGAATTACACTTCGAATGTAATTCCAAATGATTTAAAGCAATTACATATTTTGCCCAAATATTATGCAAAAAATTATACTGAGACTGAAATTAACAAAATTGTCAAATATTCATTTTTATTTTTAAAAAGTTTTATAAAAAATAAAGGAATTAATTTTATGTTTAAAAATTTTTATCTTATCTTTCACTCTTTACTTTCTAGAGGCTTAAAAAACTATTTATTATTTTTTTTATTTGATTTAATTTCTCTTGATATATTTAAACAAAAAATAAATTCGAAAAATAGTTGCTTTTCATATATATTTCTAAATTCTTTAGCTCATTTTCAACATAATAATTGGAATGATATTATAGCAGAAAAATATTATTTTCTCTATACTGATAAAATTATTAAATCAATTTTTGACATTTATAAATCACATGATGCTTTGTTTATTTTCAATGGATTTTCTCAAAAAAAAATTAAAGATGAATTTATATTAAGACCAAAAAATCCATCGAAATTTTTGAAAAAAATTATTTATTTTACAAGCATAGAACAAGATATGACTAATGGTGGTTTTATTTTTTTTAATGATAAGAAATCTGCAAACATAGCCTTTGATAAAATTAAAAATTATAATGTTTGTGGGATAAAAATTTTTGAAGCTCTACAAAAAAAAGATTTGTCTTTTTTTTATCGAATTATGATTAAATCAAAAAAAGACTTAAATATGACTGGCACTAATAGTATCAATAAAAAAAATTTGTCTAATTTTTTTTATTATGAAAATAAAAACAAAAAAATTCAAATTAAATTTAATTCTATTGAATTATCAGAGTTTTTGAACTCTATTCAATTTATTAAAACAACCGGAATACATTCAACGAATGGTGAAATAATCTTTGATAATCTAAAAACTATTACAAAAAAAAAATCGATTGAAAATCACAAAATCTTTAATATTTTTAAAAATTTTTTTAATAACTAAATTAATAATGACAAATCAAATATTTTTATTTTCACATCAAGATGATGAAATTGCTATTTTTAAAACTATAAAAGATTCAATAAACTCAAATAA
>Ga0114999_10007042_pt1 | contig 12824 bp, 12 predicted proteins | sample ArcticOcean_MG_C_3_FD_89820 | JGI IMG/M metagenome (GOLD analysis project Ga0114999, IMG submission 89820) | Marine microbial communities from western Arctic Ocean - ArcticOcean_MG_CB8_126 | ecosystem: Environmental > Aquatic > Marine > Oceanic | place: Arctic Ocean: Canada Basin | collected...
GTCGGCTCCTTGTTTGCGACCCACTCTGGTTCGTGTTTTCCGTCATATCAGTCGGGCCGCTCCACGCTTGAGATCGTCACCGGGGTGGTCGAGCGTCTCGGGCGCGAATAGGTCCTCCGGTTCGAATCGGCGCGGTGTCAGTCCCTGCTCGTTGGCGTATGTGGTCGCGGCTTCGAGCGCGAGACGATTCTGTCCGAAACCGTAAGGGAAGGCGTCGCCACCGAACATGGCGTCGAGTTCCTCGATGTCCGCTGCCAGCCAGGGAATAGCCACAGGAAGTGCGCCGGTCAGGCGCATGCGCTCCATGCCAAGGCGCTTGGATTCGATGAATGCGTTGAGCAGCGACACGGCGAGCCACCGGTTTCGCTCGTAGATCTCACGGCGTATGACCACCAGGTGCATGATCGGGAAGATCCCGGTGCGGGTGAAGTAGTCGCGCTCGACCGACCAGGGGTTTTCGAAGAGTCGGCGAACCTTCGGCGAACCTCGCCGGTAAGGGGCGGGGTCTGCGGCCGTGACCAGCGCATCCAATTCACCCGACTCGAGCATGCCGGACAACGTGCGCCCCTTCGGGATCTGCTCGAGCGAGACATCCGGGGGCGCGTCGTGATGTCGCCGTTCGGCATACACCGGCTCGTCGCTGCCTCCGTAGAACCAAGTCATGTCGGACGCTGCGACTCCGTAGTCGTGCTCGAGGAATCCCCGGATCCACAGGCCGGCGGTCATCTGGTACTCCGGGGTCCCTACCTGTTTTCCTTTGAGGTCGGCCGGCTCATTGATCCCGGCGTCCGAGTGGACGAACACCCGTGAGTGCCTGAACGCCCGGGACAAGAAGACTGGGATCCCGACAAGCCGGTCATCACCCTGACCGAGCATCACGAGGTACGTAGAGAGCGACATCTCGGCGACATCGAATTCGATGTGCTGGGCCATTCGCCGGAACAACTCAGAGATCTCGATGCTCTCGAAGTTGAAGTCGACGCCCTCGACTGCCACCTGGCCGAACTGCAAGGCCCGGGTGCGGTCCAGATAAACGTATCCGCCGTAGGTCAGACGCAGCTTGCTCACGAACCGACGTTACAGGCGGCCGACCCCCTTCGGAAAGCGCTGTCCGCCTGGTCGGGGCGGCGGCTGAGTAGATTTGTGCCCCAATCCAATGTGCGAGACCCACGACTCCAGGCCGCCGATCGAGCCCCGACCTTCGGGCATCGCGTCGAGTGGCGACATTCGCTTGAATGGCTCGGACGGAAATCGGCCTAGGGCATATTTCGCCAGGGCTGCCGCGCCCCGAGGCATTGGCGTCATAGTGATCCCAGCGCGACTCGGATTACTGCCGTTCTATGAGCAACTCACCGATCGGCTCGCGGAAGCAGGTATCGACGCGATCGCTCTCGACCTCTACGGGCGTACGGCAGATGACGACCTTCGGGACGACGGCTTCGACTTCGAAGCCCACTACCGGGCTGTCACCGCGGTCGAAGCTCGCCCGGAAGTTGATAGTGACGTCAAGGCGGCCATCGATTTCTTGGAGTCCGACGCCGGTGGAGCCGTCGATGTCGTGTTCACCCTTGGGTTCTGCTTCGGTGGCTCGGTCTCGTGGTGGCAGTCGGCGGTTGAGCCCCGGCTCAGCGGATCTATTGGCCTGTACGGCGCCCCAAAATATGTCGCGGATCTCGTCCCGGATATGGAGGCGCCGCTGTTGATGCTCGTCGCCGGAGCGGATACGTTTGTCTCCGAAGGGGAGATGCGTGATTTTCAGGTTGCCCTCGCTCAGTCGGGCGTACCCTTTGAGGTCAAGACATACCCCGGGGCCCCACATTCATTCTTCGATCGCCGTTACCGCGAGCACTCCGACGCGGCACGTGATGCCTGGGACCAAATCTTGCGATTCATCAGCCGCCATTCCTCGGACCGGGCGCCGGTAAGCGAGTGACCGCGCCCACGGCCGGGGTGGCCACCGACGTCTTGATCGTTGGGGGTGGCCCGGCGGGCCTCGCGGCTGGAGCGACGGCTTCTGAGCTTGGCCTGCGGTCAATGCTGATCGAGAAAGCCGCCCGACTGGGCGGGCAGTTGCGCGTGTCCGCCGGTCGCTTCAGCGCCGCAGGAACCCGTCTGCAACATCTCAAGGGAATCGACGACAGCCCCGACTTGCACTTCGCGGACATCATGAGACTCGGTCACGGAATGGCGAATCCCGAGGTTCTCCGCGCGGCCGTCGATGCTGCACCCGAAGCTGTCGACTGGCTCGAGACGCTGGGCCTCCCGTTTCATCCCGCGGCGCCCAGCGTCGTCACGTATCACGAGCCTTACAGCCGGCCGAGAACCTACTGGGGTGATGCCGGCGATCAACCCGCCGGTCGTGCGCTGTACGAGCTTTTCACCGGCAAGGGACTGCTCGATACGGTCGAGAGAGGTCCCGGCTTCATTGACGTGCGACACCTCGTGAACCTGGATAACTACGGCCCAGGCGGAGAGGAATGGCACGAGAGAGTCAGCTTCTCAATGAAAACGATCGAACGTGCCGATGGGTCTTCGGCGACGGTATTCGACACCATCTCGTTCGAGGTCCTCTCAGACTACAAAGACGGGCATCCCCCGACGCAGAAGCACCGGACGCTTCGCTTCCTACTCACGAACGGCAATGCGACGACGGCTGAGATCGCTGACCACCTTGACACATCCCAAAGCAGAGCCAACAACATGCTGAAGGGTCTCCATGAGGAAGGTTTCATCGTGAAGGGCAACGGCAACCGTGGGATACCCCACTCCCTGACTGACGAAGGAAGCAAGGAAGCCGGCAAGGTCAGCGGCGGGCTATAGGGGCAACTCGACTCCCCCCGGTGTCCAGGAGCCTGCACAAAGGGCACCGGAAGGGCACCGGGCAGGCGTGTAATTCGATCTACGGGACCGAGCGGGAGTGGCTGCCAACCCAGGAGCTCGTGAGAACCCCCAGGTCAGCGGCCTTGGCGGAGGCGGACGGGAATCGAACCCGCCAGGGGGCTTGTCACCCCCTCAACGGTTTTGAAGACCGCGGGACCCACCAGGCATCCTGACACCTCCAGTCGGGAGGCTAGTTGTGGTGATCACTACCGCGACCAGCGGGTAATCCTGCGCTATTCGCCCGTCATAAACGGCCGGCACACAGGGTCCAGACTGCGAAATGGACAAGGGATGGATATCGAGCTTCATGTGGTCGAAGACGAAACAACGACGATTGTGCACACGGTGCTCGACCTGCTCGGTGATCAGTTCGAGGTTAAGGGAAGCGCAACCCACACGACCCCTGCATACCGCTGATCGGGGACGGCTGCCAGGTGGCAGAGAGCTTCAGGATGTCAATGGGCAACCCATCGAAGCCTCTCAATCGAAAGGTCGAGACGTCTGACGGCTAGATCAACTCAGCTGGTGATGTAGCTCTCAAGTTGCTCGATCAGAAAACGTTGTTCCTCGATGACGGCGAGGACGACATCGCCTATCGATACCAGCCCGATCAGGGCGTCATCCTCGACAACCGGGAGGTGTCGAATCCGCTCACTCGTCATCAATTCCATGCATCCAGCAGTTGTCGTGTCTCGGCGCACGGTATGGACGTGCGTCGTCATGATGTCGCGCACGAGGGTCGTCTCGGCCGCTCGATCCACGAGTGTCACTTTGCGGGCGTAATCACGCTCGGAGATGATGCCGATCAGGTGACCGTCCTCGACGACGGGTAGTGCGCCGATCCCATGCTGGGAGAGGAGTTGGAGCCCCTCGAATACGGTGGCGTCGGGAGCGACCGTCCAGACCTGCTCGCCTTTTCTCTCCAACAAACGTGCAACGGTCTTCTGCATAATCCGCTCCCCTGGCGGTCCTGAAACACCAAGGTACCAACCTTGAGGGCGGATTGCTCGTGAAAATTTCCTTAAACCAGCCGGCCTTGACCGTCCCGGCCGAACGGATCATCCTCGAGATGGGGCGGGCATGGCGCCAGAACCGCGACAGAACGAAGAATTACGCAGGGTCGATGTCTCTTTCGTGTCACAACACTCTGATAGCGTCAGGGAATGTTGGGCACTGTTGAGAGGCTAGAAACATCTATCGACGCGCTGGAGCAGGTCCTGATGGCCGGGGAGGCCGCCATCGCCAAGATCCGCGCTCACCAAGTCGCCGCGCTCGTCGATTTAGACCGGGTCCAAGTCCATACCGGCGATGGCGCCCGGTCGCTCCACGACTGGGTGGCCGCCCGCCTCGACGTCACACACGAGACCGCAAAGCTGCTTGTGGATGCCTCCCGCACCCTCCCCGAACACGCCGAGTCTCTCCAATCGCTGGCGGACGGAGTCGTGTCCTTCGACCGGGCGCTCGCTACCGGCGAACTCGCGGTATCGGGTGCTTCAGGCGATCTCGTGGCCGCCAGCGCCGGTTTCGACCTAGCCGGCGTCGCTCCCCTGGCGGCCAGGCGCCGTCGGATAACAAGCGCCGACGAACGAACGGCGTTCCGCGAACGTTTCGTGGCGCTCCAGCCCAACCTCGATGCCTCATCGTGGCGGCTTTGGGGCCATCTCCCTGCTCTCGAAGGAGCCATGGTTGAGCAAGCACTCACTGCCCGCGCAGAGTCCCTGCCCGCGACCTCCGTCGCAGGACCTCGAGTCACCGGGCCGCGCCGCGCCGACGCGTTTGTCTCAATAGTTCAAGATTCGGTGTCCGACGCGAATAGCACCACGCCAGCCGCGCCATCGGTAACGATCTTTATTGACGCCGCGGCCGGCGCCGGCACCCGAGGCGAAGCGGGCGCGGAGATCGCTTTCGGACCGCGGGTCGGGCCGGCAACCCTCGAACGATTGCTCTGTGAAGGAACCTGCCGGGTCGTCGCTGTTGCTAGCAACACACCCGTGGCCACCACATCAGCCACACAGGCGATCCCCCGGGCCATCCGCCGGTTTGTCGTATGGCGCGACGGGGGATGTGTCATCGCGGGTTGCAGATCCCGTTACCGACTTCAACCTCACCACATCATCCACAGATCACAAGGTGGCGACAACCATGCCGACAACCTCGCCTCCCTCTGTTGGTACCACCATCACGTCACCATCCACGGCAACGGGTTCCGACTCGATCCCGATAGTCCACCGCAGCGCCGCAGTCTGCTGCCGCCGCCCCGCGGCCCGGACCCCGGCGGCTAGCTACACCTACCGCTGAGCCAGCCACCCCTTTCGGCTGCTGGATCCGGTCGCCGGCCACCAACGGACGAACCCAGTTCCGACTCCGAAAGATTCCACCCCTAGCATTGGCCAATGGCACAAGACGCCCGGCGCGGCCGGTCCGGAAAGCGACTGACTGCGACCGTCACCGATCTGGACGTTCTTCGCCAGAAGGCTTTCCTGATCGGGGTCGTCCGCAACTCGAAAGAATCAGCTGAGGCTGAGACAAGCTTGCGCGAACTCGCTCTGCTGACTGACACCGCCGGCAGTCATCCCGTCGGATCAGCGTTGGTCAAACGCGGCCGGGCCGACCCCGCCCTGTTGATCGGTTCGGGAAAAGCCGACGAACTCGCCGCAGAGACGAAGGCACTCGACGTTGACGTGGTCGTGTTCGACAACGATCTTTCGCCGGCCCAACAGCGCAACCTCCAGAAGATCTTCGAGTGCGACGTCGTCGACCGGGTGGCCCTCATCCTCGACATCTTCGCCCAGCACGCGACGAGCCGCGAAGGACAGGTTCAGGTCGAACTGGCTCAACACAGCTATCGCCTCCCCCGGCTCCACGGTCGCGGTATCGAACTCAGCCGGCTGGGCGGGGGAATCGGTACACGGGGCCCCGGCGAGACGCAACTGGAAACGGACCGCAGGCGAATACAAGATCGCGTAGTGAAGCTTCAGGCTGAACTCGTCGAGCTCGATCGCGGCCGCAAGATCCGCTCCAAGGCACGGCGCGATTCGCGGTTGCCACTCGTGGCGACGGTCGGGTACACCAACGCGGGAAAGTCCACACTATTCAACCTTCTCACCAACGCCGACGTTCTGGTCGAGGACCGATTGTTTGCGACACTGGATTCGACGGTGCGCAAGTTTGAAATACCGGCCGGCCAGGATGCGGTGATCTCAGATACCGTCGGATTCGTACGCCGGCTCCCCCACCAGTTGGTTGAGGCGTTTCGCTCGACGCTCGACGAAGTCAATGAATCGGTGCTGCTGGTTCACGTGGTGGATGCCGCCGATGTGGACCCGGACCGGCAGATCGAAGCAGTGCGGTCAGTGCTCGGCGACATCGGCGCCGGCGACATACCTGAGGTTCTCGCCATCAATAAGATCGACGTTGCCGATCCAGTGACGGTCGAAAGATTGCTGAGAGTCCACGAGGGGTCAATCGCACTCTCTGCTGTCACGGGCGACGGGATCGCCGAATTGCGCGCCAGCATCGCCTCTGCCCTGCGTGAGCACACGATCGAGCTGAAACTGCGAGTGCCGTACAACCGGGGAGAGGTCGTAGATGCCGTACACCGTGCAGGTGAAGTGCTGTCCCAGGAGCACGCCGACGACGGCTTCGTGCTGGTAGCGGTCCTGCCGAAGTCGGACTCCTACCGGTTCGAGGAATTCTCCGAAGGCGCCGCCAGTAGCTAGCAGCTAGCCGAGAAGGTCCATCACGTCGCCGCCGCTGCGCGATTGTTCATCGCGCGGCTCGTCGATTCTGCGTCGCTCTGCCACCACGGGGCCCAGGACCGCAGACACATAGACGACCTGGATCGATAGGGCGATCAACCCCGCGATGACCAAGCCGACTTCGACCGGCAGTGTGGGCAGCGAGAACAACCCGACACTGGATCCGGGCACGATCGGGATCAGCGCGCCGACCACCCATGCGAACTGGAAAACCGTCTCGGCGTTAATGAAGGCTCGGCCCCTATCTGCGGCCGACAGCGTGGCCTGAAGAAGACCATCGAAGCCGAACTTGGCCGTGCCCCACGCGAAACCGGCTGCTGCCGACAAGAACGCCGCCGCCCCAAGGTTGAACGCCTGCGCCGCGATGAACGCCGCGGCAGCCTCCACTGCCAGGCCGGCCACCACCATCGGCTCCTCGGAGATGTAGCGGTCAAGTACGGGTGTGGCAAAGGCCGCCAAGAAGAAACCAAGACCGGCCGCCGCCAACAGCGCACCGAAATCGTAGATTCCGGCATTGGCGTCGCGGAACGCAAAGGCCACCAGAAGCAGCAGGAAGCCGTTGAGAAACCGCACACCTGCGGTAGCGAATCGTGCCAATCGGATCGTCCGCGGCGGGCCCCGATACGCGCCGTCCGATCGGGTGGCGGCGGGTTCTGCTCCCTGGAGCGTGCGAAGTGTCGTCGCATCCAACGTTGGCAAACCCGTCGCCGAGCCAACGGACCAAACAAACACCGCCAAGGCCGCTCCAAGGGCCAGCCACGGATCGAACAGCCAGATGCCCAATGCCCCGAAGGGCACCGCCAGCGCGCTGGCGAGCACCCCCACCTTGGCCACCTGAGCGTTGGCCGCTATCAGATCGCCGGGGCTCGCCAGGACAACCGGCAGCAGGCTCGAACGGCTAATCCCAAAGAGCCTTGACATCACGAGCATCAGAAACGCGAGCGGGAACAGCAGAACACCGTCGAGCCAGATCACCATCGCCAGCGCAAGCACAGCCCGCAGCCCTGAGCTGAAGATCATTCCTCCCCGATATGCCCCTGGAAAGCGAGCGTAGAAAGCACCGAGAAAGGGCCCGATGACGGCAAAGGGAGCCAGCGTTATTAGCAAATACAAAGCCACGTTGTCCCTGGCCTCGGTGGAGGGAACATCGAAGAACAGGGTTCCCGCCAGGGCCATCGCTACCAATGTGTCCGCAGCAACCGATCCAGCGTGTGCCTGAGCAAGCCTGCGGAAACCCGGTCCGCGGGAACTGAACATCTCATAAATCCGCACGCGGGCCTGCCGGGCACCTGCGGCAAGTGCACGTCGCAGCACCGGCTCCTTCGAATCTGCGTCATCGATCGGCCTGTGCTGGTCCATGGCCGACCAACGTAGCGCGCCCCGAGGCTCGATACCTGGCTGCGCCTGGGCGATCGCTACGGCGCACGGGGCATTCCGCGTATCTACGCTTCGGCGAGCAGAGCACAAGGCCCAACGATCAGAACGCGGAAGGCCCAACGATGAGACTGACGGTGATCGGAGCCGGCTCGTGGGGTACGGCGATAGCCGGCATGCTCGCCGCGAAAGCTCCCACCACGCTTTGGGCTCGCCGTGCCGACCTCGCAGCGCACATCAACGAAAACAGTGAGAACGCCGAATACCTGCCCGGCACGCGCCTTCCCGAATCCCTGAAGGCGACCAGCAACCTCCGTGCCGCAGTCCACGAAGCCGATGTTGTGGTCGTGGGTGTGCCTTCTCACGGCTACCGCAGCGTGTTGGCTGCCGCCGCCCCCCACATCGGTCCAGCCGTGCCCGTGGTCAGCCTCACCAAAGGAATCGAGCAGTCAACGCTGATGCGAATGACTGAGGTGACGGGCGACGTGCTCAGCGGGCACGACACATCCCGCATCGGCGTGCTGACCGGCCCGAACCTTGCCGGTGAGATCGTCGCTGGCCAGCCTGCAGCAACCGTCATGGCGATTCCGGACGACGCATTGGCGCGTCAACTCCAAGACCTTTTCATGACCCCGACATTTCGCGTCTACACCAACGACGACGTTGCCGGGTGCGAAGCCGCCGGTGCTCTCAAGAATGTGATGGCGATAGCTGCCGGAATGGCCCGCGGCCTGGGTTTCGGTGACAACACCCTGGCAACGCTCATAACCCGGGCTCTCTCGGAATTGACTCGGCTCGGTATCGCAATGGGCGGGCGGCCGCTCACGTTCTCCGGGCTGGCCGGAATAGGTGATCTGATTGCCACCTGCACAAGTGCTAAAAGCCGGAACCACACCGTCGGCTACGGACTCGGACAGGGACAGAGCCTGGAAGCCGTATTGGGCGGCATGTCGGAGGTCGCCGAGGGTGTCAACTCCACCCGAGGCGTTCTTGCCCTCGCTGAACGTCACGAGATCGAGATGCCGATCGCAGAGCGGGTCGGCAGGGTTCTTTACGAGGGAGCAGCTCCGGCCGATGCCGTCGCGACTCTGATGACACGCGACGCCAAACCTGAGATGGAAGGGATCGCACAACCGTAACGGCGGACGCTGCGGTTCCGCAGGCGTTACGGCCTCGGCCGAGGCCTTACGAACCCCCGTCTTACGGCCTCGACTTCCTCACCGGCCGCACAACCGGGCAGGTGGTCGTTGACGATCCCCATGGCTTGCATGAACGCATAAGCGGTCGTGGGCCCAACGAACCGAAATCCATGGCCCTTCAGCGCTTTTGCCATGGCCGTCGATTCAGGTGTGATCGAGGGCAGGTCTCCGCCCGCTAACGAGCCATCGGGCTCAAAACTCCAGAAGAAAGCTCCCACCGAACCGAGATCCGCTGCCAGGTCGATGGCACGGGCGGCGTTGTTGATCGTCGCTTCGATCTTGCCGCGATGGCGAATGATTCCCGTGTCCTCCAGCAGGCGAGAAACGTCCGACTCGTCCATCTCAGCCACGCGGTGGTAGTTGAAGTCGTGGAACGCGGCACGGAATCCATCCCTCCTCCGTAGGATCGTCAGCCAGCTGAGGCCCGATTGGAATCCTTCCAGGCACAACTTTTCGAAGAGGCGATAGTCGTCGTCAACCGGAAAGCCCCACTCGTCGTCGTGATAGGCCAGATAGTCGCTGGTGGAGGCGCCCCATCCGCAGCGAGGGACCCCGTCCTGCCCGATCGTGGTCTCGTTCCATTCGGCCATGGCCCAATCCAAGCACAGCGCGAATCCAGGGAACGAAAGGCAGCGTCAAGACACGAAGAAGGAGCTGCCGAAACCGCGACCTGTCCTATCCGGCGGCCTTGGTCTCCGCTTCGAGGGCGGCTGCTTGAGCCGCCCTGCTGTGACTCAATACCAGGGTCATCAGCTCCTCGATGTACAGAGGGTCGACGCCGGCTGCCAGGGCATCAGCCCTTGCCTCAGCGATCAGTTCATCTTCGCGATCAGGAGATCGAATGGCCAGGCCGCGTGCCGCTTTGAGGCGGGCTATCTCGAGTGAACTGTCCAGGCGCAGACCGATCAGCTTCACGAGCTTGCGATCGATACGGTCAATCTCGTCGCGCAACGCCGGAATACCGAGACTGTCCATCAATTGCAAGAAGGCCTCGAGGTCCAATTGCCCACCATTGCCGGCTAGGGCAGAGGCAGGATCGGGATGCACGGACACCATCAGGCCATCGGCGCCAACGCTTCGCCCGGCAAGGGCGAGCGGCTTCACGATGTCTTCGACCCCCGTGGCCGATGCAGGATCGATAATCACGGGCAAGTGGCTGATTCGTTGAACCACCGGCACGGCCGAAATATCCATCGTGTCCGAGGTCCGAGGGTCGAACGTTCTGCTGCCACGCTCGCACAACACGAGGTTCTCGTTGCCCTCCGCAAGGATGTACTCGGCGGCCATGAGCCATTCATCGATGGTCGCCGACGGTCCGCGGTGCAAGACGATCGGGACCCCTGATGCGCCGGCCGCTGACAAGAGAACGAAATTCTGCATGTTGTCGGGGCCAATCTCGATCATATCGACGTGCTCGACCACCTGGTCGACAAGTCCCGGTTCGAGCAACTCGGTGATGGTCGGCAAGTCCGCCTGGTGGCCGGCATGCTGGAGGAGGCGCAGCCCCTCCTCACCCAGACCCTTGAAGCTATACGGGGAAGTCTCCGCGCGATATGTCCCTGCCCGCAGAATCGAAGCACCGGCTCCCGATGCTGTGGCTGCCACGGTCGAGATCTGCTCTTCACTCTCCACTGCGACCGGGCCCGCAATAACGGGGTAGGAACCGTCACCGAAGCGCACATTGCCAACGCTCACGATGGTCGTGTCGGTGGCGGTGCGCCGGTGGCTCTTGAGCTTCGGCTCTTTAGGTTTGTCTGCAGTCATGGGCCTGTCTCCTCATCTGGTGGTGGCCCCGGAAAACAAAAAACCCGGGGCCTGGCGGCTCCGGGTGGTGGTAGTGCAGGTGCTGTTGCTACTGCGCGCCCTCCAGCCGGGCCACGGGCCCGCTGAAGAAATAGAAAAACGCGTAGTACGTATGCATGCAGAAACAATGTAACCCCCCCAACCCGACTTGGCAATGCCCGCGACGGCGTCAGGAGGGCCCGCTAAGCACGTCAACAGCCGCCCGGGCGAGTATCGGAGGCAACGATTCGAAGGCGGAGAATCGGTGATCCGTGGTTTGGCCGGCGGCGTATCTCGCATAGATCTGCTCGATGATCACGGTGATTCGATACAGGGCGAGACCCTCGTAGAAACGGATTCGGGATAGCTCGAACCCGGTAGCTGTTGCGTACTGCTGCAACAGATCGTCACGTGACAGGTACGGCGCGGGCGTGACGGCCTCGCTGCCTCCGAGGATCGGGTAGGTCGCAGCGCCGGGTTGCGCCCAGTAGGCGAGCATCGTGCCGATGTCCATAAGAGGGTCACCGATCGTTGACATGTCCCAGTCGAACACTGCAACGAGGTGTCCGTCGTCGCCGAGCATCGTGTTGTCGAGCTTGAAGTCGTTGTGGAGCACGCACGCCGCCTGTGGCAGGGGAACGTCGCTGCTCAACAACGCGAGAGCCAGGTCCATATCGGCAACATCCCGGGTCCGGGCGGCCTCCCATCTCTGCGCCCACCCGGCAAGTTGCCTTTCTACGAACCCTGCTGGGTGCCCAAAGTCATCCAGCCCGACGGCGGCTGGGTCGATCCGATGAAGATCGCCGACGGCGGCGACCAGGCTGCGGGCCGCCGTGGTTCGCAGCAAAGTCGCGTGCTCGGGCCAAGACGCCGGCCAGCTGTCGCGCGGAACGTGTCCGTGGCGACGTTCCATGACAAAAAACGGCTTACCCATCACCGCTGGATCAGCGCAATAGTGATAAGCCTGTGGCGCCAGCGGGTACTCCCGCCACAACCTCGACAGGACCCGAAACTCGCGCTGCATGTCGTGGCCGCCCCTCGCCACTTCTCCCAGCGGCGCACGCCGGAGAACAAGTTCGACGCCGTCGGCACTCGCCCGATACGTCAGGTTCGCCTTACCGCCTGGGAACTGATCAAAAGTGACGATTTTCCGGCCGACGAGGCCCGAAAGATGACGGCCGAGGTACGAAGCCACGGCGATCTCGTCGAAAGCCTCCTCGGGCCGGATCGGAGACGTGTCGGTAGGGCTCATCGCCGGCTTGTCACCGCGATATCCATAACCATCCAACCAGCGCACCGATGGCCGACACGGTGAAGACCAACCCCACCATGTCCAGCCAACTCTGTACGTAGGCGGCGTCCCCTCCGGGTCGCAACTCCCGCCACGCAATGGTGATCGTTGCAAACCCGACGAGAACGGAACCAACAACGAGAATTGCCGTTTGTAACCCGTCCACCGCGACGAGATTACCGACCTGTCAGGGCGCCACGCTCAAAGCAGCAGTACGTCCAGGGCGATTGCGCCAAAGATCAGCGCCAAGTACAGGTTGGAGAACCCAAAGAATCGCATCGCCCGCGACGGCTGTCGTCGCAACCCCGAGGCTCCTGCAATCAGCCACACGCCGAGTACCGCCGCAACTACTAAATACAACTCTCCTACTGTCCCGGTCGGGTATAGCAACAGCGAACCACCGACCAGCGACACGGTGTACCAGAAGATGTGGTCGAGCGTCGGCCGTACGCCAACGACTACGGGAAGCATGGGAACGCCTGCGGTGCGGTAGTCGTCCTCGTACCTCAACGACAGAGCCCAGAAGTGTGGCGGCGTCCA
>Ga0114999_10007047_pt1 | contig 12819 bp, 12 predicted proteins | sample ArcticOcean_MG_C_3_FD_89820 | JGI IMG/M metagenome (GOLD analysis project Ga0114999, IMG submission 89820) | Marine microbial communities from western Arctic Ocean - ArcticOcean_MG_CB8_126 | ecosystem: Environmental > Aquatic > Marine > Oceanic | place: Arctic Ocean: Canada Basin | collected...
GCGTAATGCCCGGAAGCGCGGCCGCAATTCTTTCTGCGTCCAGTTGTTTTGTGCGGCGTAACAGCGCCCGCTGGCGCTGATCAATGCCGGGAAGCGGCTGCCCACATTGACGTGAATGCTTAAAATTTGCCGGGCACGCGCAATCGATACCACGACCATGTGCTCGGTGCTGTCGAGTTCGGTCGCCGTCATCGTAACGCCATGGCGCTCGGCGAGGTCGTCCATTCTTGGTTTTGCCTCGCGAACGAAGTCGCTGTTGGCCAGCGCGTCGCGGGAGAGACTCAGCAGTGCCGACCCAAGCCGATATCGTTTCGTTGCGGGGTCGAATGCCGTCAGGCCTTCGTGCGATAGTGTGCGCAGAATATGCAGGCAAGTACTGGGAATGATGTCCAAATCCCGAGCGATCGTATTAACGCCCGCCGGTGCGTCGACCCTGCCGAGATAGCGCAGAATATGCGCCGCGCGGCTAACGGCGGTGACGGGCTTTTTTAGCGGTGATTGGGGTGAAAGCATGGCTCAAAAATTATTGCCTATAGACAATAGTATTGCAGATAGACAATCACGAAGCAAAAACTTACCGTTTGGGTAATCTTAATTTCAAAGCGGCCCCAGTGTCCCATCTAACCGATTACACAAGTTATGCCGATGCGCATCGGCAGTTTTCAAAAGACGCGCTTTGGGCGTTGTTCGACGGTGATCGATCGCGGCTGAATATTGGGCATGAGTGCCTTGACCGTCACGACCGAGACATCACGGCAGTGCGCATCGCGCACGCGAGTGGCGAGGATGAATCTTTTACCTTTGGCGCGCTCACCGATGGCTCTAATCGGTTTGCGAACTATCTCCGGCGTCGTGGCATCGAGCCGGGCGCGCGCGTGGCGATCATGTTGGAACCGTCGTTTCCGTTCTATATCGCCTTGTTTGGCGCGATGAAGGCCGGCTGCGTTGCCGTACCTTTGTTTACGCTGTTCGGCCCGGATGGGCTGCGTCTTAGGGTCGACGACTGCACGCCGAAGCTGTTGGTCACAGCCGCTGAGTATGCGCCGATCGCCGCGGATATAGCCGGGCTGGAAACGGTGATCGCAGATGTAGCGTTTTTAGCGGCGCTTGAGCTGGAAAGCGCTGCTTTCGAACCAGACACTGCCGCCGATGACATGGCGATGTATCAATATACGTCGGGCACGACTCGCGCGCTGCCGGAAGCAGTGAAGCACCGGCACCGCGCCGTTGTTACCGTGATGATCGCCGCGCTTTACGGAACGGGCATTCGTCCCGGCGACCGGTTCCTTTGTCCAGCCTCACCCGCCTGGGGTCATGGGCTTTGGCACGGCACGGTGGCGCCGCTGGCGCTTGGTGTCCCGATTGCCAGCTATGCTGGAAAGTTCGATCCTGGTCGGTTAATGCGCGCGATCCAGGATTATGGCATTACAAATGTCTCGGCTGCGGCGACCCATTACCGGATGATGAAAAACTCTGAACAAGCGGCGAACTACCGCTTCGCCGTCGAGAAGCTTTCCTTCACAGGGGAGCCGATCGATACGGATACGGCTGAATGGACGTCGGCAACATTTGGCACGCCGGTATGCAGTATTTACGGCACCACGGAAATCGGCGTCATCCTGACCGACTATCCCGGAGCGTCGGATCATGAGGTCAAACCAGGATCCCTTGGCCGTCCGGTGCCGGGTGTCGAGTTGGCGATCCATGACCGCGAGGGCAAACCTTGCCCGCCCGGTGTTACGGGCGAGATTGTCATGCGGCGGCGCGATGGTTGGTTTCCGACGAAAGACCTTGGGCGCACCGATGATGACGGCTATTTCTACCATGGTGGCCGGACTGACGATATCATCATCTCCGCTGGCTATACAATGAGCGCCGTTGAGATCGAAGACGTACTGCTCAAACATGCGGATGTGGATGAGACGGCTGTCATTGGCGTTTCCGATGAGGCGCGCGGTCAGGTCGTGAAGGCGTTTATTGTATCGCCGCGAGACGGGAATGATGCGTTTGCCGTGGAGCTGCAGGAGTTTATCGCCAGCCGGCTCAGCCGTCATGAGTATCCACGGCAAGTCGATTTCGTCAATACGTTGCCAAAAACGCCGGCCGGTAAAGTGAATCGTAAAACGCTGCGCGATGCAGAAGCGGCGCTGAATAAAAAGGACAAGCCATGAGTGAAGATATCGATCGTCAGTTTGCACAAATAACCGAGCGTGGGCTCGATCAGCTTCGCGCGCGTATTGGGGTGCGGATCGAGAATTCGCTCGAACCATGGTGCCATGAGGCGACACGCGACAACATCCGCCATTACGCGCACGGCATCGGCGACGACAATCCGCTGTGGTGCGAGCCGGATTATGCGGCATCGACGAAGCATGGCGGCATCGTTGCGCCGCCTTCGTTTCTCTTTGCGTGTGATCGGATTATCTCAGGATATGTTGGTGGCTTACCTGGTGTGCACGCGATGTGGGCCGGCGCTGATTGGACCTGGCATAAGCCGATACGCCGCAACGATGAGATTACGACCGAGGCCTGGCTCAAGGATCTCATCATGCATGACACCCGGTTTTCCGGCCGCGCCGTGCAGCAGATTTATCACGTCGATTTCTTCAATCAGGATGGCGACAAGGTTGCCGGGGCGGACAGCTGGTGCTTCAGGACCGACCGAGATCAAGCGCGTGAAGCCGGCACGAAATACGATGAGTTGAAGCAGAAGCCTGTTCATCAATATGACGATGCCGAGCTGGCGGAAATTTACGCAAAATATGCGGAAGAGGAAGTTCGTGGCGCGACACCGCGCTACTTCGAAGATGTTTCGGTTGGCGACAAGCTGCCGACGATGGTCAAGGGACCGATGACGGTGACCGGGTTTATCGCTTATGCGCAGGGCTGGGGCGGGCTATACATTCGTGCGAACAAACTGGCGTGGCGGCAACACCATCGTCACCCGGGCCTTGGCATCAAAAACAAATTCGGCATTCCCGATTGTCCGGAACGCGTCCATTGGGAGAATGATTTCGCCATGATGGTCGGTGCGCCCGCGGCCTATGATTATGGGCCGGAGCGGTGTTCCTGGATGACGCACCATCTCACCAATTGGATGGGCGATGACGGTTTTTTGCGGGAATCGAAGACGCAGATCCGGCGGCATAATCCCGAAGGCGATGCGCTGTTTATCGATGGTGAAGTAACCGGCCTCTCAGAGCAGGATGGAACCGGCTTGGTGGAGATCAAACACCAGGCGCTGAATCAGGACGGTGAGCTGTCGATTCATGGCACCGGTGTTGTCGCCCTGCCTCGGCGGAACTGAAGACGCTCTACACTTAATAAGTTCGATCAGATTCACACGGTTGTTGGATCGCCATCGGCGATTCCAACAAACCATGATCTGATCTAGGTTCGTTAGCGGTTGACGACCCGAAGACCTTTTGGCGAGGCGGACGACGCGACCAATGGTGCCGCCGTCTTATCGGACCGGGCGCGCGGCCAGCAATCCATATTATTGCGTTTCAGGGCACGGCAATGCGTCCGCGCTTGGTCCTGACTTGCAAAGTCCCCAACGATCAGCCGGTAGAGGGCGGTGCCGTCTTTTTCGTGACGTTCGATACTGGGTTTGGAGGTGGCGAGCAGCCGCCCGCCGTGGCGTTTCATCCAGGCCCAGGTCCGTTTGATCCGCTCTGGTGATCGATAGGCGGCGAGTTGCACGCCGTACCGAACCTTCGCAGAGGCGAGGGTCATAACCGCGGCTCCGGGCATTCCTTTCGCGGCAGGCTGCAAATTAGCTTCCGCCATTTGCTGTTGCGCTTCAATACTACGCATGAAGCCAACCAACTCGCGTTTGATCGGTTTAAACGCTGATGCGCCGGTTTGCAGTACGACACGCCCCAGCATCGGGGCGTAATAGTTGACCCGCGCCGCGCCGTCATAAACGCAACGCATTCGGTAGGCATCGAACGGACCGGCTGATGTCATCACCGCACCGAATTCCTCAACCGCGCACGATCGGCTGTGCGGTGCCATGCCCTCCTTCTGCGCGGCTGACCGGAAGGCGATCGTTTGGCCCACAGTCAGTGGGAACAGGTCACCGGTGGATTCCATATTGGCTTTCAGGATCGTCGGCTTGCCGCCAACATCCATGACCATTTGCGGTGGAGCCATGGCAAGATCTCCGCCAATCCATCGCCGGTTGGCGCTGCTGCGCCACCAAACGCCTTCGGCATCGATGCGCTCGACTTTCTCGGTAATGAACGTGTTGCCCACGCGATATCGGAATTGGTCCTCTACCCGATAGGTTGGCGCCATGGATGCTTTGGGTTGCGGCTTCGCCTGAAACGCCATTTCCGGCATATAGGGATCAAAAGCGGCTGCAGCCCGACACGCCAATCAGAAGGCTGATCGCCAAGAACCGGATTGTGCTAAGCCGCATAGCAGAACCACCTCCGTCACTGAGGGCCTCCGGGAAATCCCAGATATAGTAGTCAATCTCACCCACGCTACAAAATAACGGTAGTATTGTGCGAATTCAATCACCGAATGCAGCCATTGAAGATATCGGGATATTTATAAAATCTGGTTTTTTGGCAGAATTCGTGAGAAACGTTTGATCTTTGTAGAACTGAAACGCCTCGGAGTCGCTTACGCGAATGGGATTAAACCGAAAAATTTCGGTCGCGCCGATGATGGACTGGACGGACCGGCATGAACGCTACTTTCTGCGTTTATTAAGCCGCCGGACGCTGCTCTATACGGAAATGGTTACGACCGGTGCGCTTTTGCATGGCGGCGCTGCACGGTTTTTACGCTTTGATCCGGCCGAGCATTCGGTTGCGCTGCAGCTGGGCGGGTCCGATCCGGTGGCCTTGTCGGAATGCGCCGCGATGGGCGAGGCATGGGGTTATGACGAGATCAATCTGAATGTTGGGTGCCCGAGCGATCGCGTTCAGTCCGGGCGGTTTGGCGCGTGCCTGATGGCGGAACCGGCGCTGGTGCGGGACGCTATCGCGGCCATGCGCGCGGTGACGAAGGTCCCGGTAACCGTGAAGTCGCGGATCGGTATAGATGACCAGGACTCTTATGAGGATCTGCGCAACTTTATTGCTTGCGTCTCGGATGGCGGCTGCGAAACCTTCATCATTCACGCACGCAAGGCGCTGCTCTCGGGGTTAAGCCCGAAACAGAACCGTGAAATTCCGCCGCTCAAATATGATTTCGTTTTCAAGATCAAACAGGAATTTCCCGATCTCACCATCGTATTGAATGGCGGTGTTGAGACGCTCGATAGCGCGGTGTCCTATCTGGATCAGGTCGATGGGGTGATGATCGGGCGGTCTGCCTACCGCGACCCGTGGCTGTTGGCGAAAGCCGATAGTCGCCTGTACGGCGACCCGGACCCACTGGCCGCACGTGAAGACGCGGTTATCCGCTTCCTGCCTTATGTTCGTGAGCGTTTGGCCGAGGGCGTGCCATTGCATGCTATGACACGCCATATTCTCGGTCTGTTCAATGGGTTACGAGGCGCGCGTCAATGGCGTAGGTTTTTGAGTGAGAACGTCTATCGCACCGGTGCCGATGCCGGTGTGATCGAATCTGCGTTAACTTTTGTTCGAAATGAGGACGCGGCGTCGGTGCGCCGCGCGACGGCTATTTGAAGCGGTAGGTAATCCGACCTTTCGACAGGTCGTACGGCGTCATTTCGACGGTTACCTTGTCGCCGGAGAGGACGCGAATGCGGAAGCGGCGCATTTTCCCGGCTGTATGCGCCAGGACTTCATGGTCATTTTCCAGTTTTACACGAAACATCGCGTTGGGAAGCACTTCTGTCACAGTGCCATCAAACTCCATAAGTTCTTCTTTAGCCACGGAACATCCTTTTCTGTTAGCACGATTTCTGCGCTGAAAATGGGTTAAACGCTGAGGGAAAACAACCGTTTTCTGGATTTTCTGTAGATTCAGATTGGGGGCGTTACCCGAGCGCAGGCGATTCGAGTGGCAGCGCCGTTGTGTATTTCACTTGCTTCAACGCGAAACTCGACCGGATATTAGCGATTCCCGGGACACGTGTCAGATGATCCATCAGGAACCGCTCGTAGGCCTGAAGGTCGGCGACGACGATGCGCAGATGGTAGTCCGCATCGCCGGTCATCAAGTAGCACTCCATTACCTCGGGCCGCGCCTGCACGGCGTTTTCGAAAACCTCGAGCGCTCCTTCGATCTGCTTTTCGAGTGTGACTTGAACGAAAATATTAACCTGGAGCCCGAGCGCCACCGGGTCAACCAGCGTGACATAGCGGGCAATCACCCCGGATCCTTCAAGGTCCCGCACGCGCCGCCAGCATGGGGAGGCCGAAACGCCGACCTGGCTGGCGAGATCGACATTGGCGATACGGGCATTCTCCTGCAGGGCGGACAGGATGCGCCGGTCTATCCCGTCCAAAGCGTTTGCTGGCATATTTATCCGTAATTTAACGAAGATTGGAAGATTCTTGCTCAAACCTACCAGAGTTGAGCAAAGTTAGAAAGGATCGTTGGGTGAAAAAGGCTTATAATTGCGGTTATCCCATTCCGCGCAAGGACACTAAGTAATGACTCAGCAAGCTTCACTGCGTGTCGTCGAAAATGATAACCCCGGAATCGTGTCCCCGAATAGGCTTGCGTATCTCGACGCGCTGGAAAAGAAGATCCTGTGGCTGTCGTCATGGATGATCCACAACGCGAATTACATTCGGCCGAGCCGCGATGGCTTGAAGGTGGGCGGGCATCAGGCATCGTGTGCGTCCGCGACGACGATTTTGACGGCGCTGTATATGGACGTGCTGCGGCCGGAAGATCGGATTGCGGTAAAGCCGCACGCCAGCCCGGTCTATCACGCGATTATGCATATGTTTGGCCGACAGGACCTTTCCACCCTCCAGGATTTCCGCAAGCTGGGCGGCGCGCAGTCTTATCCGTCGCGAACGAAAGATGGCAACGACGTCGATTTCTCGACGGGCTCGGTTGGGCTTGGCGTGGCTGAAACGCTGTTCGCGGCCCTGGTTCAGGATTATGCGCGACTCAACGGGCATATGGGTGAGGGCGTGAAACCGGGTCGCATGGTTGCGTTGATGGGCGACGCTGAACTGGATGAAGGTAATGTCTTCGAGGCGCTGCTCGAAGGCTGGAAATACGACGTAGGCAATCTGTGGTGGATCATTGATTACAATCGCCAGAGCCTCGACGGCGTCATCAACCACATGCTGTTTCAAAAGATCCAGTCGTTCTTCGGCACGGTCGACTGGAACGTTGTGACATTGAAATACGGCAAAAAGCTCGAAGCTGCGGGGCATGGCCCGGCGGGTGAGGCGGTGCTCGACTGGATCGACAAGTGCCCGAACGATCTTTATTCGGCGCTGACCTTCAAAGGCCCGGACTCATGGCGTGACCGGCTCAAGGTCGAACTTTCCGGCACGTCTGGCCTAGCCACATTCCTTGACAGTTATGACGATGAAACGTTGCACAGCCTCATGACGAATCTGGCTGGGCACGACATGACGTCGATCCTGGAAGCGTTCAATAGTGTGGAAGGCGATACGCCGTGCTGTTTCGTGGCTTACACGATCAAGGGCTACGGCACGCCGCTGGCCGGTCATAAGGACAATCACGCTGGGATGATGAACCCGGAACAGATGGATGGCTTCCAGCGCATGATGAATGTGCCCGAAGGTGCGGAATGGGATCGCTTTGCCGGCCTCGATATCGCGGAGGATGCGTTGCAGGCATTTCTCGACGATGTTCCGTTCGTACAAGGGCCGTTGCGACGACACTCCGCGCCAACTGTTTCGGTGCCTGATTTAACACTGCCGCCGGCCAAGAAGGCATCGACGCAACAGGCCTTCGGCCAAATTCTCCACGAGCTTGGCAAGGGCGATGACGACCTCGCGGCGGCGCTTGTCACGACGTCACCGGACGTTACGGTTTCGACCAATCTTGGCGGCTGGGTCAATCAACGCGGCTTGTTCAACCGCCACGAACGGCCTGATGTTTTCCGCGAGGAGAATGTGGCATCGATCCAGAAATGGGTGCGCTCCCAGTCGGGCCAGCATTTCGAACTTGGTATCGCGGAGAATAATCTGTTTCTGATGCTGGGTGCGCTGGGCTTGTCCGAACCGTTGTTTGGTGCGCGGCTGCTGCCCGTCGGCACATTGTACGATCCGTTCGTCAATCGCGGACTCGATGCGCTCAACTACGCCTGTTATCAGGACGCCCGCTTCATGGTGGTTGGTACGCCGGCCGGCGTGACCTTGGCCCCGGAAGGGGGCGCGCACCAATCGGTCAATACGCCGTTAGTCGGCATGTCGATGCCGGGCCTCGCTTATTTCGAGCCCGCCTTTATCGATGAGCTTGCCGCGATCATGGGGTGGGGGTTCGAACATATGCAGGCGGATGTCGGCGGTGCCGTCTATCTCCGCCTCTCGACGCGGACGATCGCGCAGCCCGACCGCAGCTTGTCGCCGGCGGACAAGGCGGCAATTACGACGGGGGCGTACTGGCTTTCACCGCCGGCTGCCGGCGCGGAGCTGGCGATCATTTATGCCGGGGCTGTGGCGCCGGAGGCGATGGCGGCACATGCGGCGTTGCTCGACGATATTCCAGGCGCGGGGCTGCTCGCGGTAACCTCGCCGGACCGGCTGCATGCCGATTGGCTTGATGCCAAGCGCCGCCGCCGGGCGGGTGAGCGCGCCGCGCGGGCGCTGATCGAAACGATGCTGGGACAGCTTGCGCCAGACGCGGTGTTGATCACGGTGATTGATGGGCACCCGACCGCCTTGTCATGGCTCGGTGCGGTGGGCAGCCAGAAGGTCACGGCGCTCGGTGTCGAAGGGTTCGGTCAGTCCGGCGATATCGAGGATTTGTATCGTGTCGTGGGCATTGACGAAAATTCGATCCTCGACGCTGCGGCGTCGGCCTGCCTTACGCGCCTGGGCTGACCGTTACGGCATCGCCGCCACGGAGTTCCTCAAGCGCGTGGCGGACGACTTGCCAGGATGCGGTGAGCGCGAGCACTGCCATGATCCCGGCGACGATCACGTCGGGCCAGCCGGTCTCCGTCGCGAAGACGCTAGCGGCGGCGATCATCACGGCGACATTGCCGATGGCGTCGTTGCGGCTGAACAGCCAGACTGACCGCATATTGCTGTCTCCTTCGCGAAACCCGATCAGTAGAAGCGCGGAAACGACGTTGGCAGCCAATGCTGCGAAACCGATCGTGCCCATGATCTCAAAGCCCGGCAGCGTGCCGGTGATCGCCTGCCAGACCGCTGCCGCAATAACAAAGAGGCCGAACAGCCCCATTGAGATGCCTTTCAGTAAGGCCGCCGTAGCGCGCTAGCGGATCGACATGGTCAGCACGATCAGGGTGATTGCATAGGTCGCGGCATTGCCAAGGAAATCTAGCGCGTCGGCTTGCAAGGAAACGGATTTGGCGGCGAACCCGGCAAAAATCTCGACGCCGAACATGCCGGCATTGATGATCAGAACGACGATAAGAATGCGTCGGAGGCGTGCCGTGGTGGGCGCGTCATGATGATGGCAATGATCACTCATAACGCCCGTCTATCATAAAAAGTTAAAGTTATACTATTGCAGGATAAGAAAATTGAGAATCAAGACACTAATCCGCAAAGTACTCCGGGAAAGCACGGCGTAGGTTGGTCTGCACACGGTTCCGGACGGACTGGCCGAGTGTCGGTTTTTCGAATGCCTTGCCGGTCGCTTGTTCGTAGAGACGGATGTATTTGTTGCTGAACTCCAACAGCGTTTCGGGGGGGATTTCAGGCAGCGGATCTTTATAGGGATCGCATCGTTCATTGATCCAAAGGCGTAGAAACTCTTTGTCCAGATTTTCCGGTTCGAGGCCCTGGGCAAGCCGGTCTTCGTAACTGTCGGCGACCCAGTAGCGGCTGGAGTCTGGCGTGTGAACCTCGTCGGCAAGCGTGATCGTGCCGCTTTCATCGACACCGAATTCATATTTGGTGTCGACCAGGGTCAAACCGTTTTTGGAGGCGACGTCCTGACCTTTCGCGAACAGGGCGAGGCTCACTGCCGCCAGCGTATCCCATTGCGTCTGGCTTATCGCGCCGCTCGAGACCAGATCTTCGGCGGTAGTTGGTTCGTCATGCTCGTCCGCGGCGGCTTTTGTCGTGGGGGTGATGATTGTACCCGGCAGCTTTTGATTTTTGACCAACCCGTCAGGAAACTGGTGCCCATACAGCAGCCGCTCGCCGCGTTCGTACATTGTCCAGATGCTGGTGCTCGTCGATCCGGTGATATAGGCGCGCACCACCATCTCCACCGGTAGCATGGTCAAGCGCCGGCCAACGACGACGTTTGGGTCTGGATAATCGATCACATGGTTGGGGCAGATATCGGCGGTCTGCTCGAACCAAAAGCGCGCGGTCTGATTCAGCACCTGTCCTTTATAGGGGACGGCGGCCAACACCAGATCGAATGCGGACTGTCGGTCCGTCGCGATCATGATCCGTTTGCCACCCGGCAGGTCGTAAGAGTCGCGCACTTTGCCGCGCTGAAAGTTCGGCAGTTCGGAGAATTCCGCATCGGTCAGACAGGCAGCCAGTATTTCGGCGTTGTTCATGTTCGTTCTTGTTCCTGAATATTAGGTCATCGTCGTTTGCCGCTTAACGCGGTTGGTCGCCTTCGATAATCAGCCGCCACAATACGCGGTCCTGGCTTCGGTCGTAATCGCCATGGGCGTGATGCATGGTTGCGCGGTTGTCACAGATAAACAGATCGCCCTTCCGCCAAGCGTGCCGGTAAACGATCTCCGGCTGGATCATTCGATCCAGTAGACCAGTCATATAAGCCTTGCTGTCTTCCGGTGTCATGCCTTTGATGCAGAAGGCTTTGGTAATGTGAAAATAGACCGCTTTTGAATTATGCTCGGGGTGGGTGCGTGCCATGGGGTGGGAAACCGGTGCGCCGTATTTCTCGCGGTCTTCCGGCAGAACATCGCTACGGTGGCCGTCGATGCTGTTCAGGGTGCGCAGCGTTTCGAGGCGGCGCTGTTCTTCCTCTGGCAGCCTCGCAAAGGCCGCACGCATATTCGCGACGCTGGTGTCGCCCCCGGTCGCGACTTCTTTTCCGTAAAGCAAGGTCGCCTTTGGCGGCCGCTCCCGATTGGTGTGATCGGTGTGCCACATCGCCGCTGGCTTCTGCCCGTCGCGATGTTTGATCAGCCCAACATCGGGATGGTCGGGCATGTTGTGCTGTGAGTAATGCTGACGCATCAGTGGCCCGAAAGCGTCGGCAACAGCGAGGTATTCTTCTGGTGTGAATCGTTGATCGCGAACAATCAGGACCAGATGCTCCGACAGTCCTGCGTTCAGTTCCGCCTTCGTTTCCGTGTCGACCGGTTGGTGGAGGTCGAGCCCTGATACTTCGGCGCCAAGCGATGGATGCAAAGGTTTGAAGGCAAGTCGGGTCATTTTAGAACTGGACGCGTTGCGTCAACGCGCCATCGACGATCAGGTTCGCACCGGTAATGAAGTTCGCGGCAGGGCTGGCAAGGAAGGCGACGGCGTTGGCAACATCTTGCGGCGTGCCCATGCGGCCGGTTGGGTTCTTCGCCAAAGCGGCTTCGTAAACTTCCGGCATCTCGGCCTTTCGTTTGTCCCAGATACCGCCTTCGAAAAAGATTGTGCCGGGGGAGACCGTGTTGGCGCGGATGCCTTGCGATGCGACCGTGCTGCTGAGTGCCGACATGTAGGCGATGACGGATGCCTTGATGGCGTTGTAGGCGCGGACGCCGAAGAAGTTTTCCAGAGCTGCGGTGCTGGCGATGGCGATGATTGATCCATCATTGGATGCTTCCAGGAACGGCAGTGCGGATTCGACCGCTCGGACCGTGCCCAGCACGTCGGTTTCGAGGCCGGCACGCCACGCGTCTTCATCCGGTGTGCCCGCCAGCGCACTGACATTTGCAACAAGTATGTCGAGGCCGCCGAGATCGTTTGCCGCATCCGCTATCCACTGGCGAAACGTATCGCTATTGGTCACGTCGGCGGCTGCGCCGTAGGCTTGAACGCCCTTTTCGCCAAGCGCTGCGACCGTTGTTTCGACCTGCGCAGCATCGCGGGCACAAATTGCAATATCACAGCCTTCAGCGGCGAGAGTCTGCGCGATTGCGAGACCGATTCCCTTGGTACCGCCAGTGACGATCGCTTTCTTGCCTCTTAGTCCGAGATCATATTCTTTTTCCTTCGTCTACTTCAATGCCGCTGCGAGGTCTTCTTCTGGCGGCGCGAACCAGTACGATCCGGTTACCGCCGCGTTGAATTCGGTGAGCCGATCGTGTAGGCCGTCATCGCTGACACCGAACATGCGTTGTAGTTGAATGTCGAAGCGCGCAATATCGCAGGCGAAGGATAGGTAATAGAGGCCTTTCGCACCAACAGAACCGTACGGGAAACTGCGCCGGTAAATCTTCATTGCGACGCCGTCCACTTTTACGTCGGTTCGCGACACGTGGGAGTCTGATGGCATCGCATCGCCTTCTAGCTCGATTGAGTCCGCTTTGGTGCGTCCGATAACGCCTTCCTGTTCGGGTACTTCCAATGCGTTGAACGACTCCAAATCGTGAATCCATTGCTGCGTCAGAACATAAGCCCCGCCCGTGCCAGGACCGTCAGTGATCAGCGCTGCCGCCTGTTGCGCATCGCCTTTTGGATTGGCTGAGTCATCGACGAAGCCAGTCAAATCGCGGCTGTCGTGATAGACGAACCTACGGAGGTCGAGTACCGGATCGGCGACCGATGCCATTGCGCTGCCAAC
>Ga0114999_10007050_pt1 | contig 12816 bp, 18 predicted proteins | sample ArcticOcean_MG_C_3_FD_89820 | JGI IMG/M metagenome (GOLD analysis project Ga0114999, IMG submission 89820) | Marine microbial communities from western Arctic Ocean - ArcticOcean_MG_CB8_126 | ecosystem: Environmental > Aquatic > Marine > Oceanic | place: Arctic Ocean: Canada Basin | collected...
AAGACTATTTTGATGGTGTAGAGAAAATTATTAAAAAGAATTCAGAGGTACTGGGTAGTATATTTTATGGTTATGCCAAATCAAAAAGACAGACAGAAAATTCTTGGGATGAACAAATAGTCAATAATATTAAGATTAAAAAACTTCATTATCTACCAAAAGATGAAGAAGTTGAAGATGAAGAACAGCAAGAAAATATAGATGCATTTGTTGAAAAATACAAGATACCAGCAAAGGCATGGAGTTATTCTTCGGAGTTAGAAATATACACAAGAGAAGTTGTTGCAAAAGAAATTGGAAGAAAAATAAAATGAAAACTTTTAAAGAATACATAAAACTCGATGAACTATGGATGTCTCCAAAGCAAAAAGTGGGGCAAATGCAAGGTTATTGGAACGACCTCGATCACCTGGCTTCTGATGAAGTGAAAAAGAAAAAAATGAAGATGAAATTTGGTATTAAAAATATTAAACTCGATCCAAGAAAACGAGGAAAAATCTTATCATTTGAGTCAATTGAAGAACAAGAAGTTAGAGAAAAAGTAGAATATTATTTGGACACATCCAAAGATAATACTGAAAAATATGTTGCAAACGATGGGAACTATTGGTATACAGGTAAAATTGGTATAAGAGGTGGAGATCAATATTTGAAGTTTGCTGCCACACATGGAAAAAACAGTTATTTTGAACGTGCCAAGTTAAAAAAGACAACTCCAGAGAAACTTGAAAAGGATGTACCAATGACTATAGATTTTAAAAAACTTTACAAGAAATAAAAATGAAAACGTTTAAAGAATATACAAGAGACTATAAAGCAGAGTATGAGAATCATCAGTCTTCACCAGAACGCATTAAGTATCGTGCAGAGTTGGTTAAGTATAATCGTGATAAGGGAACTTATGGTAATGGAGATGGTAAAGATGCTTCTCATAAAGGTGGAAAGATTGTTGGATTTGAGGCTCAATCTAAAAATAGAGGAAGAGCAGAAGCAAGTAGATTAAAGGGTTCTAAGAGAAAAGTTGATGTAAATGAAAACGTTTAAAGAACACCTAAAAGAAGAAATTGCTTGGCAACAAAGCACTTCCAAGATGATATTTGATTTTGGTCAAATAGCTACTATGAAAATTCCATTAACATCCAAGACAATGGAATGGATTTTCAAAGTGCAGTTACCAAGAGCAACGGTGTTTCATGTTACAAGTGGGATTGGTTTTGAGAAGTTAAAGAGATTACAGAACAAGAAAAAAGCAATCTCTGCCTTTTTTAATATGAGTGGTGATTATATAGATCAAGGAATAAAAACTGAAGGGGGAGTTGTTGTAGAAATGGATGCAAATATCCTTATGTCAAGTAAAGGTGATGTAATGAGTATGCCAGATAAGACAGGCAGACGGTGGGTTGAATTATACAACATAGACCCAAAAGAGGAGATGCACAAAGAACTTGAAAAGATGTTAATAGACCTTGCAATAAAACATGATCCAAGAAATAAAGAATACTTAAAAACATCACCAGAGATAGGAATAGGTGTTTGGTACAAATTGCAAACAGACTTGATAGACAATTTTGCAAAAGACAAAGCAAGTAAGAAGATGTCTTTGATAATTGCAAATTATATTGATGGTGTAAATACAATTCTCAATAAACACAAAAAAGAGATTCAAGGCGCAATTCATGGATATTATGTCAGAAGGGGAACAGTAGCAAGGAAACATTCTTCTGGTAGAATGGTGGGGGGCGATTCAGAAATAAGTGAATGGAGTGCGTGGGATGAGCAAGTAGTAGATAAAATTAAAATTGAAAAGGTTCATACCTTTAATACAGCAAGGAGAGAAGCAGATTGGGTAAAAACAGACATAATTCCAAGATTGGGTAGAATTCCACACAAACATTGGAAATCTTCTGAAGAATTATCAACGTACATCAGTCAAGTTGCACAAGCAGAAGTAAGAACATTGGGGAATAGTAAAGGATGAAAACATTTAAACAATATCTTAAAGAACGTTTCCAAGATTGGAAACGTGAATCTGGGACGCCAGCATGGACTGAGAGTTTATCTACCATGTTGTTTGATCTACCAAGAGAAGGTATTAAAGATATAAAGATTCCATTATCTCCTTCAATCATGAGTAGGGTATGGCCAAAGTCAATTCGTTCAAAGGCATTTCACTTAACTGATGATGATGGTGTTAGGAAATTAAAAAAACTACAAGGAGGAAAAAAGTCAATCTCTGCATTTTATAATATGGATGATATTATAATCCAAACTGGAATTAAAACAGAAGGTGGTTATGTTGTAGAGTTAGAAGGTGATGTTCTTGCTGCATCACCAGATGATGTTTCAAGTCAACCAGATAAGTCGGGTAGAAGATGGATAACTTTCAGTTCGCTCATGAATCCATCTACTGCTTCTGATCCTGGCTTGGGAGGTGGTAGTAAGCTCAAGGGAATAGATAAAGATATAGAGAGTTTATTAGTAAAAATAACGAAACAATATGCAAAAGATGATAGAACACCGAAACTGTCACCGGCAGATGGTTGGTCAAGACTTGGAAACTGGGAAGGAGAATATGGAGATGATGGAAAAGGGAAATCATTAATTATCAAAGATTATATTGATGGCATGGAAAAGATCATGAAGAAACACTCCAAACCATTACGATCAGTACTTACAGATTATACCAAGAAAAGAACTCTTGATCCAGATGAAGATAGTGGTGAAAAAGCAATGTGGGATGAATTGGTAGTTAATAATTTTAAGATTCAAAAGATTCATGTAGGGCCTGAGTTTGCACCAGACTTTGAAGATGATGATGATATAGAAGGATTTCCATTTGAACTATATGATACGCCAGAAGATATGGTAGATTATATTACTAGAACAGTCTCAAGGATCAAGTTATGAAATCATTTAAGCGCCATTTGACAGAAAACACAAGAGAACAATATTATGAAAAACAATCTCAAGAAGTATCTGATACAAACTCATCTCATGTAGTTGGTTGGATGGATGGTAATGAAAATCAAATAAAACGATTCCAAACCCTTTTAGATATAGGTGTTAAAGACGGAGATAGTGTTCTTGATGTTGGATGTGGTGTCGGACATTTAGTTGAACATCTCAAAAATACTAATCTAAAAGTATATTATACTGGAATAGACACAAATAAATACGCAATTGATCAAGCAAAAAATTCATATTTAAAAGAGTCATTTATATATGGAACAATACGTGATTTAAATGAAACATATGATTGGGGGTTGGCTTCAGGAGTTTTTAATTATAAATTTCCTAAATTGGAAATGTTAGAAACTGTTGATAGATTGTTGACAAAAGTTAATAAGGGTGTAGCATTTAATTTACTAAATGGTTTTTATATTTCTCCAGAATATGTATATTATGTCCCTGAAGAGGTAATGTCATATTTTAGCAAATATTCAACACAGATGTCAATTATAGAAAATTATGGTATTGAAAATGATTTTACGATTTATATAAAAAAGAACCAAAAAAATGCTAACATATAAACAATACATACAAAACGATTCTTGGTTTTTAGTAGAGGGCGCAAAAGGAAAAAACTTACACCTTGAACACCTTGAAGATGAAGTGTTAAATGGTGGTATAGATGGAACCAGAAGGTCTATAAATTATCTTCAAGCATTAAGAGATATGTTGGCTGGGAATGCAGAAAAAAAAGTTAATATTACAACTAAATGGGATGGCGCACCCGCAATATTTGCGGGAATAAATCCAGAAAATAACAAGTTTTTCGTGGGTACTAAGGGCGTTTTCGCCAAAAATGCGAAATTAAATTATACTGATGTAGACATAGAAAAAAATCATCCAACTGAAGGACTTCAAGCTAAACTAAAAAGTGCATTAAAATATTTGCCACAATTAGGAATAAAAACGGTGTGGCAGGGGGATATGATGTTCACTAATGATGATATTTCTACAGAAAATATAGATGGAACAGACTATTTAATATTTCAGCCAAATACTATTGTTTATGCTGTGCCTTTGGGCACATCATTAGCCAAAAAAATACTTCAAGCAAAAATGGGAATTGTTTGGCATACAGAATATAAAGGCGAAGAATTAAAAAACATGGAGGCATCGTTTAGTATAAATATTAGAAAACTGAAAGATAGTGAAAATGTATGGTTTAGAGATGCAGATTTTCAAGATACGTCAGGGAAAGCTACATTCACAAAAGGTGAAACTGATAATATAACACAAATACTTTCTGGAGCAGGCAAATTATTTCGTAAATTTGCGGCAAATATAGTAAACACAATTGCAAACGACCCATTATTAAATATGCATATCAAAGCATTTAATAATACGAAAATTAAAGAGGGTGAATCTATTAGAGATATACGAATACATACAAACCAAGCTATAGAACATATAAACAAAAAGTTACAAAAAGATATCGATGTTTTAAAAACAGAAAGGGCTAGAACCCTAAAAATTGAAAAGAAAAAACTGATTAGCGATTTTTTAAGAAGAAATAAAAAACAACTTCAATATATGTTTGAAATGCAAAATATTTTAGCGGCCGCTAAATTGATAATAATTCGTAAATTAGAGGAAGTCAAAACATTGACTGACACATTTATGAAAACTCCAAATGGATTTAAAATTACTGCTCCAGAGGGCTTTGTTGCCGTAGACCATTTAAGTGGGGGAGCCTTAAAATTGGTAGATCGAATGGAATTTTCCAGACATAATTTTACAGCACAAAAGGATTGGACACAATGAAAGAATCAGAACAAGAGCTATTAAAAAGCTTTGAAAATAAAATGGAAGATGCTCTGTTGGAAGAAGCTATAGATGATCGTCTTCATCGATTGGCTAAACAGGGGTTGATTCCTAAAGAAAATGTTCCTAAATTTAGAACTGCAATGGATAAAATGGGAGAGAAAAAGCTGCCATCCATTGAAGAGCGCAGAATTTTAATGAACTTATTAACATCATTGATAGGAATGATAATGGATAATAAGGAAATTTATCAAAGGATTTTGCGGTCTGTACAGAAAGAAAAAATGAAGCCAAAGGATGAAACAGAAGATGAGGATTAAACCTTGGATTTCACCAATAACTAAATAAATGTATGATATGAAAACATATAACCGATTTTTACTAGAAGCGCGAGAAGGTAAACGAGCTGTTTTCACTTTTGGACGTTTCAATCCGCCCACTACGGGACATGAAAAATTGATAGATGCGGTGAAAAATGAATCTAAAGGGGATGATTTTTACATTTATATTTCACATTCACAGGATTCTAAAAAGAATCCCTTAGATTATGATACAAAAATAGATTATTTGAAAAAAATATTTCCAAAATATAATAGAAATATTGTAAAGACGGGTAATGATATTGCACATGTTTTACATAGTGTTGTTGAATTATATAATAAGAAATATCAAAATATTACAATGGTTGTGGGTTCTGATAGGGTTTCAGATTTTAAAAAATTGTTAGATTCTTATAATGGAGTTGAAAATAAACTTCATGGTTTTTACAATTTTGACAACATAAATGTTGTATCGGCTGGAGAAAGAGATCCTGATTCCGAAACTATATCTGGCATGTCAGCATCAAAAATGAGAATGGTGGCAGCCAAAGGTGATTTTAGACAATTTAAAAGTGGCATACCAAATCATGTAAATGATAAAATAATTAGACAATTATTTAATGATATACGTAAGGGCATGAAACTAGAAATAATTTATGAAAAATTGAAGGGCAACAATTTTATGAAACCTGACAAATATAGGATTGTTCGAAAAGTTTTAGCGGCTGAGGTAGTATGACAACACTCAATGAAAAATTCAGTAGATTCATGGAAAGAGAAGCATTCAATGTTCTCTTTGAAAAAAAAGAGACAGTACTTCAAAGAAAAAGTGATGAACATGGTGATGAAAAAGCAGAATTGGGCACGCAATACGCAAGAGAAAAAGCAGCATTAAAAGATCGATATAGACAGGAAAAAGAACGACAAAGAGACTCACATTCTAGAGAAAAAGAACAGGCAAGAAGACAAGATAAAAAAGAAGGATTCGATATGCCATCTCAAAAAATTTATGATGAATTACCCGAAGAAGAATTCACACGTTATGGTAGTAATGCAGATGAAACTAGAATTGAATTAGCAACTCGTATAGCAAAAAAACAAAAGAATGAAGAAGTAACAGAAAACTTTCCATGGAATTCCGATGACGATTATGACGATTAAAGATTATATGATTTCAGAAAATGAATTACAAAATAAGTTAAAAAAACTTGAGCCTGATAAAAAGGAAAAACAACGCCATGATAAGGAAGTGAAGGGTTTACCTCCGGGTGCCGTTTTAAAACAGGGCGGTGATGTATATGACAAGGCAGATAGATATTTGGGGCAAGTTAAAACACTTGATTCGGGAGAAAGAGAATTTGTAGCGGGAAAGCCTAAAGAGGAAAAGCCTGAAGGCGAAAAAACTAATAATTCTAATGGAGATAATCATAAAAAAAGTTCCAAAAAAGTCACTAATGGGACTAATAATTCTAATGGGAACAAAAAGAAAATGGAAAAGAAAGAAACAATAAAACTTTCGGGTAAACAAGATACAATTGTTGTTGCTCCAAAAATAGAAGAAAGTATATTTGATGTTAGAGATTATAAAAAAGATTTTATAAAACGTACTCGCCAATTGGATGTAAAAGAAAGCAGTCAAATAGGTATACCGGGTCAAAAAATGGGAGATAGAGATAATGATCCAGATTCATATGGTAATCCTCATGGAGGTTCCGGTCATACAAAAGGCGCAGTTCCTAATGTTCCATTAGATAAAGGGAGAAAAGGTGACATTCTTCCCATTTTGAGAAAAATTGTAGACAAAAGACAGCATGAAAGAATTAAGTTCCCTGATGGTGGTCCCGTAGATGTTGATTTATTTTCAGCATCGGCAATGATACAAGTTCATGATGCCCTAAAACCAGAGAGTCAAAGAAAATTTAAAGAATCAATTAAAAATAAACTTGGTTTTTTGAAGATGCATTCTTTCGCATTATCTGCAATTGGTGGTAGAGCAGAAAAAGAACAATCAGAATCATATGATATAGATTTTGATCAGTTTTTAACAGAATGGTCAGAATTGGCTTCTAGTATACGGAAAAAGAAAATCATTTTAAGTGAGAGGGCACTGAAAGAACATAAAGGAACGAAACCTCATAAACACCCCCATCCTCCTGTTGAAGAAGAAAGTGATGATGAAGTGAAGAAAAAATTGAAGAAAGCAAATGTCGCAGCAACAACTAGCCACCCAGGTTATTCAGAGGAAAAGGGAGCTAAATCACATAACTGCGCAACTCACGTAGAACATACTGAATGGGGGAAGGGATCTTGTATTCCTACCCAACATACATTAGTTGAAACAGAGGATGGTGAATATGAAGTTACACATTATGATGTTCTTTTTGATTGTGGTGTTAAAGAGGATGTTCCTGTTGAAGATTTAAAAATTTTAGGAGAAGGTCATCATTCACACAATCCAGGCAACCATAATTCGAGTAAAAAAAAGGTTAAAGAAGACCATGATTGTGAAGAAATACATCCGAATATGTCTCATAAAGAGTGGGAAAAAGACAACAAAGATGAAGATGAAAATGATAATCCAGTAGGAAAAGTTGAAGAAAGTGCCGCACTACAAGTTAAAATGGCATTAGATGATGCGGGATGGAAATTAGGTTCACAGGGGAGTACTTTAGTTCGTAATATTCTCAAGAAAACTAAAGGTGATGCAAAAAGTGCTATTGATAAAATTATGAAAGATTATCCGGGTCTGAAAAAAGAAGAAGTTGAAGCAACTAGGATGCCAATGGAAGCACCATTTGTACTTGATGAAAAGAAATCTGCTACTGGTTACGAACTATATCACAAAGATTTCTCATCTGCAATGCAACATGCATATGCACACGCAAAATCAAAAGGTTTTGTTATAGATCCCAAAGAGATTGATGACAAAGTTGCTACAGGTCCAAAGAAACCATCAAGTGGTGAGACAAACCGTTACTCATTAAAAGCAGGAAGAAAGAAGGTTGAAATTCAAGTCGCAAACTTGGACAACAAACAATATGAATTGAATATGTATATTGAAGGAAAAGATTATGAAGCATTTTTTAATAGTGCATTAAAGAAATTTGGTGTTTCAAGCCCAGCAGACTTGAAGGGAGACCAGAAAAAGAAATTCTACGATTATGTTGATGCAAATTGGAAAGGTGAAAATGAAGTAGAAGAAAACGTATATGTCAATGCCGCAGCCAACTCAATTACACAAGAGTATCGAGCTAAATCATTATTAATTAAAACTTAAAAACAATAACAATAAGAAGGAAAAAAATGATATCTTATCATCCAGATACAGCAATTATGAAGTCGTTAGCCGATGCTGCTACAAAAGTAATGCTTGGTATTAAGGCTACACCAGAAGAAGAAATAACTGAAGAACAACCCCAAGAAATAGAAGCGGAAGTTCTTAAAGAAGCCGAATCTGAGGACGTTGAAGAAGAAGTCTCAGAACACGTAGAGTTAGATGATGATGTACAGGCTGCCCGTGACCAAACTCCGGGTGAAAGTAGTAGTCATAAAATTGAATTAGTTTTAGACGGTATGCCAAAGAATTTTTTAACGACTTTCGACCTTACTGATCCTAAATTTGTAAAAGGGCTTCAAGAAGTTGTAGCCGATAAAATACGAGAGTATCAAAAAAGTGAAAGAGCTAATTCTTAATGATTGAATTTGTACATTGGAGACATGGACTTCTTTGTTGGGCAGATTTATATCGAAGAAGTGGTACCGCTCAAAAATTAGAGTCTTTTTTATATAGTACAGCTTATGGTGTCCCAATAGAAAAATATGGGCACTCTAAGCAAAATAAACAAAAGGCAAAAAAACTGCTGAAATCAAATATTCAAAAAGTTTTAACGAAAAAGCCGAGGAATAACAATGAGTGAATTTTTACAAGAAGTTAATTTTGAAGGTTCCCACGCTCCGTTAACCATTTCTGTTCAAAAATTAGAGAATTTTTTAATAGAAAAATGTGGATGTTCTGAAAAACAAGCAAAGAACCGCCTAAAATCAAACATTCAAACCGTTTATGACGAGTACGAGGTATATGAGCAACAAGTTAGAGGAATCTGATAACCCTCAAATTTATTGTGATATGGATGGAGTGCTCGCAGATTTTATAGGTGGAGCCGAAAAGATATTGGGTAGACCATTTAATACAACACCCAAGGATATAAGATGGAAGGTTTTAAGGGAAAAACAAATCTTTTCTGTTTTAAAACCCATGCCTGACGCAAAACTTTTATGGACGTATATTAAACAACACGATCCATTTTTTCTTACAGCTGTGCCAAATAGGTTTTTTGATCAAGCGTGTGAAGAAAAAAAGGAATGGATGAAAAAACATTTTAACATTAGCCCAGATAAAGTTTATTGTGTAAGTAGAGAAGATAAACAAAAGTTTGCGAAAGACGGTAGAGATGGTCGACCGAATATACTTATTGATGACCACATCAAAAACATTGCGGAATGGAAGAAGGCGGGAGGGCTTCCCGTTCATCATATTTCTGCAAAAAATTCAATATCTCAATTAAGAAAATTGGGAATTTAAATTTACGTGTATAAATATAATCATACACAAAACATTTTAAGGAGATAAAATGCCACTTTGGAAAAAATCAACAAGCGCTGCGTCACGACCTAAGTGGATGCCAGACGATTCTAATGCAGATAATGCAAGAGAATTCGCCTTTGCTGACACGCGTGGTTGGTGTTTAAGACCCGGCGTAAAAGGAACTGGAAATGATAATACTAGCGCACAAGCAGAAGTACTCGCTTGTGTGAGTGGATTGTCAACCCTATTAGGAGCTGCAAATGTATTGTCAGTTGACTTTACTGCTACGACTACATTAGCACATGATGGTACAGGTACATTCGATTTAGTATATACATTTGATGAAGCACTTACTGTTACATCAGCCGCATGGTCAGCTGACCAAGTTTATTCTAATAAAGTATATGTTGGTGTACAATGTCTTGGGCCAACAGATATGGCGAGTGATGCTGTAATGAACTTGCAATACTATTCAGGAACAGGAACAAACAAATTAACATTTCGTGGAACTGTACCCGCAGCCGCAGTAACCGATGGTTACATAGCTGACCTTAATGGTACATATGCAATGGCAACAGATGGTTCGTCTGCAGTCGTTGACAAAAACGGAACTACTGTTACCGCTGTTGATGGAGATCATGATGGTAGTTCAGCTGTTGGAGGTCCTGATGCAGGAACTGCAATTTTTGGAGCAGCAGTTAAGAAGACAGGTAGTTCTATAATGACATTAACAGCAACAGATGGATCAAGTTCTGGTACTGATGTTGAAATATTAACTGGCGTGCAATTTGCATAATAATTAATTAATTTTGGAGTAATTATGGCGAAAGCAAAAAAACATTTGACTAAGAAGACCACTAAAGAAGTCAAAAAAGTTGAAAAAAAAGTACATCACACGTCCTCGAAAGAGTTTGATAAAAAAGAGGACGTGGATGGGTTTGTAAAATGGTTAAAATCATCTAAAGATGTAAATCCTAAACGAGCCGCAAGGTTTGCCGATGAAATTAGCCAAAAATTTACAACAATGGAAGATGTTTATAAACACGCAAAATCTCATAAAGAGTGGAGCGCATTTGTTAAACATATTGAGGTTCATGTAACTACAAAATAGGATTTTATTATGACTAAGACCTTGAGTAAAGATGTAGCAAATACTAACCAGATTATGGTTGATGTTATTGATGAAGAAGGTGAAATTGATATGGATGTTATTGATAATACAGGTAAGGTAGATGAAAATGCTACCATTGATTTATCACCTGTATCTGAGACAATAGACCGGGATATCGTTGAAGAAAAAAAACGGGATTTATCGGTATTATTTGAAGAACTTGATAAAAAACGTCAAGATATATTAAATAAAAAACAAGAACTTGAAGATGCCGAGCATGATATTCTTAATCAAATGAATGGAACTGCTGGAGCAATTCAAATATGTAGAGAACTTCTAGGAGAAGTTAAACCAAATTAATAAATAAAATATCCAAGAAGGGAGTCCCCTTGTCTTGAATATTTTACAAGATGAGCAGTCCATGGCCTGAGTCCCAGGCTCTCCTCATCTTTTACTTACAAAGGAGTAAAAACTATGGCTGATAAAAAAATGACGGCTTTGACAGCCCAAACACTCGCAAACCAAAAGGCCGCGGCGTTGTCAGATTTGTTACATGTTGTTGATGATCCAGGTGGAAGCCCTGTGAATAAAAAAATCACAATGAAAAATTTCCTTTCAGGATTGCATCGATTAACTACATCAGATGATTCTTCCGCGTACAATGTAATTGAGGCTCTCGCCAATGTAAATAATGCATGTTCTGGAGTAACTGCTGGTCTAGTAGGGCAAGTAAATCACCACGACCCAAGTGACAGCACCATTGCATTAACTACTGTATATGGCATCAAAGGCAAAACTTCAACTCAAAAATCTACATCCTCAATAACAGGTTTAAACACAGCAGTTATGGCTGAACTTGATTGTTCTAGTTCCGCAACAGCCGCTGGAAACGCATATTGTATGACATGTGATATGACTGAAGATTCTGGATCTAGAGCAGCAACACCTACCGCATTTATACGTTTTGGAGACAGCGTGGCAAACGCACGTATTGCCTATGCCGCTGATTACCTATTCGATCTTTACCCAAACACTTCATTTAGTTGTGGTACTGCGGCTAATGCCACAGTTGGAAACCTATTTGCAAATGGGGCAACCGCCGCAACACAAGACGGAACTATCAGAATTAAAGTTAATGGATTAGTAAGATATTTGGCTCTGTACACAGCTTCGTCATAATCGATAATTTAGTAAGGCAATAAATGGCCAATAAAAAGATTACTGGTTTAGACTCATTAGTTACGGTAGCAAAGGAAGACTTATTAATTGTTATTGATGATCCAAGTGGTACACCAGTAAATAAAAAAGTTACTTCTCAAGGGTTCTTTTCAAATATTGAATCGACAGCCACTTTTGCTAATGGCACTTCAGCATCCAACACTACCACAGGTTCACTTATTGTCACAGGTGGTGTTGGAATTGGTGAAAATTTGCACGTTGGTGAAAATTTGGAGGTTGGTGGTAATGTATCATTTTCAAAAGATTGTACTATAAGTGGAAATTTAACATTTGGGGATTCAACATCCGATTCTATCTCCTTTTCTGCGGACGTAGAATCTAATGTAATTCCAGGCACAGATAGTACATATAATTTAGGTAATACAACTCATCGGTGGAATGATTTGTATGTAGATGATATTACTGCCACACAAACACTAGCTGTTTCTGGTAATACTACCGCACCAGGACTTTCAGCTAATACCACTCATACATTATTGTCTGGTACGACAGAAATTGATTTAACAACAACGACTGTTGACATAAACGCTAATGTCGCAATACATAGTAATTTTACATCAAATTCGACACAAATTGATATTGATGGAACTACGTTAAATTGTACGGCTAATGTTACTATGCCGTCATTTACAGCTAATACTATTAAAGTTGCTGTTACTGCTGCTACAGCTAATGTTACTGGTACTACATTTAATGTTAGTGCAAATACTATATTACCATCATTTACAGCTAATACTACTAAAGTTACTATTACCGCTGCCACTGCCAATGTTACTGGTACTACATTTAAT
>Ga0114999_10007051_pt1 | contig 12815 bp, 14 predicted proteins | sample ArcticOcean_MG_C_3_FD_89820 | JGI IMG/M metagenome (GOLD analysis project Ga0114999, IMG submission 89820) | Marine microbial communities from western Arctic Ocean - ArcticOcean_MG_CB8_126 | ecosystem: Environmental > Aquatic > Marine > Oceanic | place: Arctic Ocean: Canada Basin | collected...
AGGTAATAACGGCATGGCGCAAGCCCAAATGTTGAACCGCATCGGCAACTCGTTTTGGCTCCTCGGTATCTAACCATTCGGGGCGCCCCGTTTTGACCGCACAAAAACCACAACTGCGAGTACACACATCGCCCAAAATCATAAACGTAGCGGTTCCGCTGTTCCAACACTCTCCAATATTGGGACATCGTGCACTCTCGCAAACAGTGTGCAAATTGAGCTCGCGCATCAAATCTTTAAGCTCACGATAGCGCGAACTCCCCGGCGCTTGTACGCGAAACCAGCTGGGCAAACGCCGTTTGGATTTTGTGTCGGTACTTTCAATATCCAGTAACATACCTCACCTCACAATCCGTCCAGTTAAAGTGCGTAGGGTTGTCTCTGTGATTTCAACATCTACAAATGTGTTGTTTGCTGCGCCATCTCGAGGGAATACCACAGTCTTAAAACCATCTGTCCTACCTATGGCCTTCCCTTCTCCCTTGCGTGCATCACCGTGTACGAGAACGGATTCCACACGGCCAATATACGCCTGATTAATTTCTCCAGAAACAGTGTTTTGGAGCAAAATAATTGCCTCTAATCGGCGCGACTTCTCTTCTTCGGAAACAGTATCAGGCAGCTCTCGAAATGCAACTGTGCCTTTGCGCTCAGAATATTTAAACATAAAAGCCGAATCGTATCTTACCTCGCGCATCAGCGCCAAGGTCGCTTCAAAATCGGCTTCGGTTTCCCCGGGAAAACCAGCAATCACATCCGTACTTAAACACAGCCCAGGCATAGCGTTTCTAAGCTTCTCAACAAGCGCCATATATTCATCTACTGTATAGGTACGCTTCATGGCTGCAAGCACCAAATCGGACCCCGACTGAACAGGTAAATGCACAAACCGACAAATTTCATCATTTGCAGCCATCACATCAATCAAAGCGTCAGAAAAATCACTCGGATGAGGGGATGTAAAACGCACACGTCGGATGCCATCCACATCAACAATCATGGACAAAAGATCTGCAAAATCATACGTGCCATCCGTGTAGGAATTGACCGTTTGCCCCAAAAGAGTCACCTCTTGAAAGCCTTCTTGTGCAGCCACTTGTGCTTGACGAACAATTTCAAGTGCAGACACACTGCGCTCTCGTCCGCGCACATATGGCACAATGCAAAATGTACAGAACTTATCGCACCCCCGCATAATTGTAATCCAAGCATTGGTGCCATCTTGGCGCAAGGGATCAAGCCCCAAATACCCTTCATCGCGATCTAAACGGACATCCATTGCCGAATCATCTGAGGCTTCAGCAATAAGTTCCGGTAGACGTCGATAAGAGTCTGGACCTACGACCAAATCGACATAAGGCGCTTGGGCCATTAACGTATCAGAAACATGCTTTGCCATACACCCAGAAACGCCCATAATCACATCAGGCCGTTTCTGCTTGATTTCACTCAGTTGTGACAATCGTCCAATAATACGCTCTTCTGCATGGTCACGAATGGCACACGTATTGAGCACGATCACATCGGCCAAATCTGGACTTGATGCGTTTTGGTACCCCGCACGCTTGAGCACGCCCATCATCAATTCCGTATCAGACACATTCATCTGACAGCCATATGTTTCAATATAGACACGTCGCCCCATCACGGATGATACAGGCAACTCGGGTTCGACGCCTGTGGACTTGCCATTTAATTCAATGCTTAATAATTCACTCACGGTGAAATCAACCTTTTTGAATGTTGAATCGTTTCCAACGCCAACAGAATTTCTTCCATCACCTCAACATCTGCTTCATTTTGCTGTGCGTTCTTTAAAACTTCCTCCGCCTTATCCCCACCAATCTGCCCCAATGCCCAAGCCCCGTGCCCTCGCACGAGCGGTTCATCATCACAAAGTGCCTGTCCCAACACAGGAATGTCCTCATCTGACCCAACATTCCCCAAAGCCACCGCAGCATTACGTAACAAACCCCGTCTCTTGGCTCTTTTGATTGGACTGCCTTTAAATTTTGCAGAAAATGCCGCTTGATCCATACCTAAAAGATCGGCCAACTTCGGGGCATCCAATCCTTCACGCGTCTGAAAAGCCAATTCGTCTGTAGGTTGGGCGTGTTTATGGTTCCAAGGGCACACATCTTGACAAATATCGCACCCATACACCCAATGCCCAATACCCGACCGCAAATCACGCGGGATACTCCCCCGCGACTCGATGGTTAAATACGAAATGCACAGACGAGAATCGACCTCATAAGGTGCCACAATGGCGTCTGTTGGGCAAGCGTCAATGCATCGTGTACATGTGCCACAATGATCAAGCTGAGGTTTATCGGGTTCCAGTTCCAAATTTAAAATAATCTCAGCTAAAAAAAACCACGATCCTTTGTGTTTGTGAATCAGCACTGTATGTTTGCCAAACCAGCCCAAACCTGCACGCACAGCAAAATCACGTTCTAATACTGGGCCGGTATCTACATAAACACGACCATCTGCCGATGGTTCTAGTCTTTGTATCTCGGCCAACAAATCAAATAAACGCGCTTTAATCACATCGTGATAATCATCACCTTGCGCATATTTTGAAATACTCCCCCGAGATGCGTCATCGGCACCCTGTTTTTTAGAAGGCAAGTAATTCAGGCCCAAACACAAAATAGACTTGGCATTGGGAACGATCTCACAAGGGTCTGCACGGCGATCAAGATTGCGACCCAAATAGCCCATCTCACCAGCATATCCCAGATGCAACCATTGTTGATAAAAGTCCCAATGTTCAGGCGGATGCGCTGGTGCTATGCCCACCAAATCAAACCCCAATTGGAGAGCAGCTTTCTTGACCTTCTCTGTCAGAGTCACCCGACCTCCAATAAACCAAAGGGCAGAGCACCGCAATGCCCTGCCCTTTTTTCTTGTGCTATGAGGCCGAAACACGGCACGCAAAATCAGCGAGTGCGGCTCGCACCGCATCAATTGCAAGATCTGCCGCGTGCTTGCGTGTCGGGGGCAATCCACCCAAGGCATCTTCCACATCATCACGCGTAAGCACCGCGACTTTATCCAACGGTTTGCCAACCAACAACTCGGTCAGCACGGAACCACACGCAATTGTTGCAGTACACCCTTGGGCTTGAAAAACCGCTTGTTGAATCACGTTTTCACGAATGATTACCTGCAAGACCAAAGCGGCACCCGAAACGGGGTTTTCAACAGTTCCTACCCCATTGGGATTCTCCAAAACCCCGACATGACGCGGATGTTCAAAATGATCGCGCACACATTCGGAATAAGCATCAGTCATAATCTAAAGATTGCCCGGAGAGTTTACCGAGCCACTTTGATTGGGCTGCTGGACTTTTTCACCCGCCGACGTGTCTGATTGTTGACCATCGGGCCGAAAAGAACCATTTTTACGATCTGTACGGCCCCGGTTGCGATCCATCCGGCGTCCACCACGGCCTCTTGGGCGCGGTTTGGGACGTCGTTTGTTGGGCCGGCCAGCCCAGTCGGTTGCTATGGTTTGACGAATGACTGTAATTTGCACTTCGCCAGGATACGTCATTTCATCACGAATACGTTGGGCAATGTCATATGCCAATGTTTTTGCCTGATCGTCATTGATCCGACCCGCATTCACCATCACCCGTACTTCACGACCTGCGTTGATCGCATACGCATCCCGCACCCCCTCAAATGCTTGGGCCACCTCTTCTAAATCACGCACACGTTTGATATACCCTTCGGCATCGTCACGCCGTGCACCAGGACGAGAAGAAGAAATTGCATCTGCAGCTTTAACCAAAAATGAAATGGGTGTTGAGGCTTCAGCTTCGCCGTGGTGATAAAAAATACCATTAATCACCTCGTCACCTTCGCCATATTTACCCACTAAAAAAGCACCTATATCGGTATGTTTGCCTTCTTGCTCCTGATCTACGGCTTTCCCAATATCGTGTAAAAGGGCGCATCTTCGGGCGAGCTTTTCATCTAACCCTACTTCAGCCGCCATCACACTTGCCAAAAATGCCACCTCTTTGGAGTGGCCTAAAACGCTTTGACCATAGCTTGTTCGATATTTCAACTTACCGACCAGCTTCACCAACTCGGGGTGTAAATCATCAATATTCAATTCGCGAACAGCTTGTTTGCCTTCTTCCAAAATCAATCCTGCGATTTTTTGTTCACAATCGGCAACCACTTCTTCAACACGGCTGGGGTTGATACGCCCCTCTTTGACCAACTGCTCCATAGCCAACCGAGCAATGTCGCGCTTGACAGGGTCAAAGCTTGACAACACGACGGCTTCTGGTGTGTCATTAACAATAACCTTTACACCTGTGGCAGCCTCAAACGAAATGATATTTCGCCCTTCTTTGCCTACAATACGGCCTTTGATATCATCATCAGGCAACGAAACCACCGCAATTGAAGACTGGACCGTTTGATCGGTAGAACAACGTTCGATGGCCAATGCCAATATCTTTTTGGCCTCTCGGTCTGCACGCTCACGGGCTTGATCGATAATTTCTCGGCCGATATTGGTGGCCGTCTGTTTCAGGTCATGTTTGATCGTCTCCACCAACATTTCACGCGCGTGATCTGCATTCATACCCGAAATGCGCTCAAGCTGCGAACGTTGCTGAATCAGGATATCATCGAGCTCAGCTTCTCTTTTTTCAAACCGAGCACCACGCTGACGCACATCTCGTTCTCGCCGACCAAGGTCTTTGTCGCGTTGTTGCGCCACATCCAGACGCTCTGTCAGCTTACTTTCTTGTTCTTGTTGTTGGTCGCTTAACTCATCAAGCTTAAACTGCTTTCCATCCAACTCGCGTTCAAAACGCGTCTTGTTCTCATACCACTTGTTTTTCTCTTCCAAAAAGGTGGCTTTGCGATCTCTATCTGCCTTTTCCGCGAGTTTTGCGACACGCTTTTCGGTTTGCTGTTCGATGTCGCGAATCTTCTGTGAGTTAAGCCAAGCACACAAGAACCAACCGACTGCAAATAAGAGGAACGCACCGACAATTGCCACCCAGAGACCAAATTCTGCCAGTATTTGTTGAGCTCCTTGCAATAGTGCATCCATTGGAGCCTCCTGTCTTCAATATTTAAATCCAAATTAAGGTCCATAACGTACGCATACCCCTTTCCACACATCCTCACAAAACCACCACACGTACACGATGTGACGCAAAGGAGCAAGAGCACCAAAAGACACTCTGCTGATAATAGAACCAACCCTATTAAAAATTGCATCACAAAACTTACTTTCTGAATAATTTCTTCCTACATAGGGTGGAAGGGAGAAGTAAAAAACACTCCTCCCTTCCTAAAATCTTTCAACCCATCATCACAAACTATTTATGAGGCGTCACACACTAAATGACTCTCCACAACCACATTGATTCTTGGCATTTGGATTGTTGAAACGAAACCCTGTGCCCATAAGACCATCATCATAATCCAACTCTGTGCCGGTCAAGTACAACGCGCTCTTCATATCGACAAACACTTGAACACCATATGCGTCAATAGTACTGTCATCTTCGCCGACTGTCCCATCAAACTCAAGCTGATATTGCAAGCCAGAGCATCCGCCACCAATCACCTTTAACCGCAAACCATGACCTTCAGGATGCCCTTCACGAACAATCAAATCTTTGATTTTACGAGCAGCCATTTCTGTAACGCTAACCATAGGAACCTCCAGATTAACTAAGACCTTCAAGACAAGCTTTAATGGCTTCAAAATCGGGCACAACTTTGGGGTCGTCCGAAATGGAAGTAAATTGCACCACTCCGTTTTTATCAATGACAAATGCAGAGCGTTTGGCCACGCCTTTGAAACCCAAGAGATCTTCAAATTGGGAACCATAGGCAGCACTGACTTCTTTATTAAAATCACTCAGCAACGGAACAGTAATATCATTGGTATTAGCCCAAGCTTCTTGGGCAAATGGGCTGTCTACACTAATGCCCAACACTTGGGCCTGTAAACTTTCATACGCCTCAAGTCCTTGACTGACCGAACACATTTCATCAGTACAAACCGAAGTGTACACCAATGGGAAAAATAGAATTACAACGTTCTTCTGACCATGATAGTCACTCAAGCTCACGTCATCCAAACCGTCGGCATGCTTGCGTTTGAGTGTAAAACCGGGTGCTTGATCACCAACTGAAAGACCCATAATTTCTTAGTTCCTTAATTAAATTTAAAGTGCTGCTGCGTAACGTCGGTTCACTTCTTCCCAATTAATCGTATTGGCCCAAGCTTCAATGTAAGCAGGGCGAAGATTTTGATAATTTAAATAATAAGCATGCTCCCAAACATCGAGACCCAAAATGGGTGTGCCATCACCCGTCATCAGCGGATTGTCTTGATTGGCCGTGCTCAAAATATCAAGTTTGCCATCCTTCACAACAACCCAAGCCCAACCACTGCCAAAACGCGTTGCAGCTGCTGCATTAAATTTTGCGTGGCCCGCTTCATCACCGCCCAAATCACGCTCGATGGCTTCAGCCACAGCACCCGTGGGTCCGCCACCGCCATTGGGACTCATAATGCTCCAAAACAAGCTGTGATTGGCATGACCACCACCATTATTGCGTACAGCTGTGCGAATGGCTTCTGGCACACTGTCTAGATCACTAATCAAATCTTCTATCGATTTGCTTGCCAAATCGGGGTGGGCTTCTAGGGCCGCATTTACATTTGTCACATAAGCATTATGGTGTTTGCTGTGATGAATTTCCATGGTGCGAGCATCAATATGAGGCTCTAAGGCATCATATGCATAAGGCAATTCAGGAAGTTGGTAAGCCATTTCACTTCTCCTTGGGTTAAAAGATGAACAACTGGTATGTATGCAAAACAACAATGACAATAAGGAGTTAAAATATAATGAAGTCTGCCAGAGACGTCAAGTCTTGCGAATCAATAGAAAAATAGTCACTTACCAAAAGGTTGGGTGTATTTTTAGGGTATCTTAACCCATATGTTATCAATCAATCTGGCCTTCCCAAAATACACGGCAACAGCCAATAAAACACGCCCAGACAAAATGGACAAAGGCACTAAGCGATCCATGTCAACGGCTTCTATATAATCAGTTTGCGCAAGAGGGGCATCTGCGATCATCGCACGTATCGCACCCAATACGACATCTGGCTCTCGAACACCTTCTTCTATTAACGCCTTGCCCCTTTGTAAAGCCCGATAAAGCACAGGAGCTTCTTCACGTTCTTCGGGAGTCAGGTATACATTCCGCGAACTTTTGGCCAACCCATCTGATTCACGCACGGTTGGTGCAACAACCACATCTACGTCCAAGTTGAGATCTCGAACCATGTGTTGAATGACAAGCACTTGTTGGGCGTCTTTTTGCCCAAAAACAGCCACATGAGGTTTCACTGCTGTAAAGAGTTTTGCCACCACCGTGGTCACCCCCCGAAAATGCCCGGGCCGTGAAACGCCACATAAACGATCTGTAAGCCCTTCAACATCGATATAAGTTGCAAAACCCTCAGGGTACATCTCTTCTGTTTCTGGGACATAGGCAAAAGATGCACCTGCATCTTCTATCAGCGCCAAATCTCGGCTCAAATCACGCGGGTAAGCTGCCAGATCTTCTTTTGGACCAAACTGAATCGGATTGACAAAAATGCTCACGACAACTTGATCGGCATCTTGCAAGGCGCGCGTGATTAAACTCAGGTGCCCCTTGTGCAAATACCCCATCGTGGGCACCAAACCAATTCGCACCCCTTCTTGCCGTAACTGATTTGCAACGTGGTGCATCTGTGAAACAGTTCGAATAACTTCAACCACGTGACACCTGCACGATGTTTTCTACTTGTTCCTTAAATGCTCCCAACTCTTTGTTTTTCATCAAGAAACGATGTCCCTCACCAGGAAAACGACCTTCTTTTACGTCAGCGCGATAATTTGAAAATGCCGTGTGCATAACCTCTTTCAAATTTGCATATTGCTTTACAAAACGAAATGAGTCTGAATTAACGCCTAACAAGTCATTTACAACCAGCACTTGCCCATCGCATATACGCCCAGCACCAATACCAATGGTCGGAATGGATACATGCTCAGTTACCACCTCGGCAACACGCTCGGGGATACATTCTAGCACGACAGCCAAAGCCCCTACAGCTTCTAATGCCAAGGCATCTTCCAACACCCCAACCGCCTCATCTGCCCGATCGCCATACAAGGGGCGTTGCCCTGTGCGCGTTTGAGGTGTGTATCCAATATGCCCCACAACAGGAATATTTGCTCCAACCAATGCTGCAACCTGCGCCATAACTTCGCGCCCCCCCTCCAGCTTCACCACTTCGGCTCCAACATCAACCAATTGTCGTCCATTCTCAACAGCCATTTCGGGCGTTTGATAACTGCCATAAGGCAAATCAACCATTAAGAGCGCGTCAGTAACCCCCCGACGCACAGCGCGTGCATGATGGAGCATATCTGCCATGGTTACTTCTTTAGGGCCTTGATAACCTAAAACATTCTGCCCAACAGAATCACCCACAAAAACCACGTCAACCCCAACGGCATCTTGCAACAGCGCCGTAGGATAGTCATAACACGTCATTACCACAATACGTGCTTTATTTTTTTTCATCATTCCCAGTGAGTCAGGTTGTATCCTAAGCCCCATAAATATTACGCTCCCAAACCCAATTAAACATCGACATGCACTGGCCGATAATACCGCGTTCCTGCCGGCGGTGACAAAATTTGCTGTACCAAGTCATCCAAATCATCTAACTGATTGGCAAAATCAATTTCAGACACATTTACAACCAAGAGGGGTGAATCGGTATAATGAAAAAAGAAATGATTATAAGCCTCACTCAAACGCGCCAAATATTCTTCGGAAATCACCCGCTCATAGCCCCGATCACGCGCCCGAATGCGACCCAACAGATGTGGAATCGAGTCTTGCAAGTACACCACCAAATCGGGCCGAGGGATTTTTTCGCTTAATGTCTCGGCCAATCGATCATACAAGGCGAATTCGGCATCATTGAGACCCACATTGGCATAAATGCGGTCGCGTTCAAAAATAAAATTACTAATCACCACGGTTTGGAACAAATCCATTTGGTGCAATTCTTGTTGCTGGCGATAGCGGCTTAACATAAAAAACACTTGCGTCTGAAACCCATAATGCTGTGGATCTTCATAAAAAAGAGGCAGAAAGGGATTTTCGGTTACGTCTTCAAGTGCCAAATGCGCATGCAGACGCCCGGCCAACAAATGCGCCAGTTGGGTCTTACCAACCCCAGTAATGCCTTCTATGGCAATATATCGCACAGCCACGCGTATTTCCTCACTGCTTGTCCCACAACAAAAGGTTCTCAACCCGATGTACAGCCCCATCATTAACATCATCTAACAAAGACGCAAACGAGCACCCTAAGGTCGGGTGTTTTTCTTTTGGAATTAAATCACAAAGGGGATTTAAAACAAAACCCCGCACATGCAAGTAAGGATGTGGCACACGCAAACTCGGTTCATCGATAACCGCTTCACCAAACAACAAAATATCCAAATCTAAAATACGAGGGCCCCACTTTTTTAAACGCTCACGGCCAAAATCCAACTCAATGGCCAATAAAACATCCAATAACCCGCGCGCGGTTAAATATGTCTCCACTTGAACGACCGCATTGAGGAAGTCAGGCTGATCCAACACACCAACGGGTCCAGTTTCATAAACTGACGAGGCCCCTTGGACCCATATATGATCATGCGCATCCAACGTAACCACGGCCTGATGCAAGGTCTTTGCTCGATCTCCTAAATTGGCACCGATGCCTAAAAACGCTGTTGTTCTTTCAGACACCGCGCCGCACCTCAACCTCAACCCCATCAAATTGCGTGGGCACAGGTGGATTGGGTTTGCGCACACGCACCACGAAATGTTGTATGTGCAACTCTGCTTGCAACACCTCTGCGATACGGTCTGCCAGAGCTTCGACCAACCCAAACCGTTCTTTTGTGACAACTTGTCCGACCAATTCGCACACATGCGGATAATCGACCGCTTGAGGATGTAGGCCCATCTTTGACCATCCACGGAAGTCACCAAATACATCGACATCTACTTCAAATTGCTGACCCAATGTGGCTTCTTCATCAAACAAGCCGTGATACCCGTAAAAGGTCATATTCCGAATTCGCAACACGTCTTTTTTCATAGCGCCTAATATTTACAAAACCCACACTTAAGTCAAGTTATTTCCAATACTTGCATTTGTTATATCTGCACGAAGCTCTAAGTGCCAACAGGCATAAACGGCAACGCCACAACCTGACCATGCACCTCACCCATGCGCACAGGTTGTCCTACCTCATGCATCCCGCGCCGCATAATCGCCAATGCAATAACACCATTCAAAGCAGGCGAATAGACACAACTGGTCATGCGCCCTACCGCTTTATTCTCTACAAAAATCTCTGTACCAGATGCCAGTACCTGATCACCTTCTACGGCCAACCCAACCAAATACCTCCGAGGTTTACCCCGAAAATGCATCTTGGCGATCACCTCTTGCCCAATATAGCACCCCTTATTAAAGTCTACCGTATCGGGCATCCCAGCTTCTAACGGGGCCACCGATTCATCAATTTCAACACCACAACGGGGTATACCCGCCTCCACACGCACAACTTCTTGCGCCTGCCGGCCAACGGGTGTGCTCCCCGCATCAATCAAAGCCTGCCACAATTGTGAACCCTCAGAAGCAGAAATACGCACGCCAAACCCGTCCACCCCCAAAAAAGATCGGCGTGTCACCCAGATCGGTGCATTTGACCACACACCCGTTATCGTATGGTGTTCGGGCAAAGCAGCCACCACCAACCCCAAAACCATATTCACTGTCTCTGTCGCTGCAGCCCCCACAATACCCAAAATCACCCAATCGTCTGTTTCATCAGCTATCACCACATCATCACCAATCAAGTAGCGATTTAATGTCTCACATAGTTTGGTTTGAAACCCCTGCTCTGTTTCCAACCACAGATACTCACCCAAGTTATGAACCCACAGATCCAACAGGGTTTGGCCCAGAACCGTTGTGATGGCCGCGTGATTCCCCGCCCCTTCAGCCAACCCCTCCACCGTATTTGTGATCATCCCATGTAAAAACCGCGTGCGATCCTTGCCCGTAAGCCGCAATTTCCCTCGCCCACTATAATCAACAATGCCCACACCCATTTTTACAGCTTGATACTCTAAAGCTGAATCCCCATAATGAATGGGCACTTCATGCCCATCGATCTCATTAAAAACGGCACCCGCTTTGATCTGTAACGCTCTTAAATCCACCATAAATCCTCCATTTGCTATGAAATATACTCAATAAATTGCTTTTTTGCGCAACAGACACACCCCACACGTGTCTTTCTTCTTTCATCTTCCTTCTTTCTCTTATATAATAATTAAATACCCCGTCAAGGGTAGAGACATAATATAATTAACCATTAGGGCCAAATTTTGAAGGCGACAAAACAGAATTCTTTTCCAAGGAGTAAAAACAAAATGAAAGCCATTCGCATCAGTCAATACGGGGGCCCAGAAGTACTCTCACATGAAGACATCGACACCCCAGAACCAAATGAAGGACAAATACGCATCAAAACAGAAGCTGCGGGACTCAACTTTATCGACACATATCAACGCACAGGACTTTATCCTTTAGAACTCCCACGCACGCTCGGATTGGAAGGCGCTGGCATCGTTGAGACCATTGGGGCAAATGTATCTGATTTGAGCCCAGGCGACCGCGTTGCGTGGAAGAGTGTTTCCGGTTCCTATGCCGAATATGTCGTAGCCAATGAAGCCGACGTAGTCAAAATCCCGGACAATGTCGAAACCAAAACGGCAGCAGCAGTGATGCTCCAAGGGCTCACAGCTCATTATTTGTCACACAGCACCTATCCGCTGAGTGAAAACGATACCTGCTTGATTCATGCCGCTGCGGGTGGCGTGGGTCTCTTACTTGTGCAAATGGCCAAAATGCGCGGGGCACGTGTGTTTGGCACCACATCCACACCCGAAAAAGCCGACCTAGCACGCAACGCGGGTGCAGACGAAGTGATCCTTTATTCAGAACAAGATTTTGAAGCCGAAGTCAAACGCCTCACCGATGGGCAAGGCCTCAATGTCGTTTACGACTCGGTTGCCAAAACCACCTGGGAAAAAAGCATCAACTGCCTCAAACCACGTGGCTATATGGTCTTTTTTGGCAATGCCAGCGGCCCAGTGCCGCCTATCGACCCTTTGCTCCTCTCCCAAAAAGGCTCCATCTTTATGACGCGCCCCACACTTAACAGCTATACCCTCACGCAAGAAGAATTTTTGGGGCGCACCAATGACGTCATGAATTGGATAGGCGAAGGCAAACTCAAAGTCCGCATTGGCGAAGAGCACCCCCTTGCAGATACCGCTGAAGCCCATCGCCGACTTGAAGGGCGACAAACCACAGGCAAGGTACTCATCATCCCCTAAAGTTGAGAAAAACAAAATACACACCCAGCAGAACAACAAAAAAGCCCGTCCCTGTAAATTGGAACGGGCTTTTTTGCTTTAAGCTGACTGCTAGTCGCTGGTTATCCCAATAAAAAACATAGATATAAATCATTACAAAACAGATACATAAACCCACTGGCCCAAAAAATTTAAAAAAAATCCCTAAAAAATCAAAAAAATACTAAAGATGCCTAACCTACATGCCGATCTATAAGGATACAGGGTTAACCAAATCTGCACGATGTCGATGCGAAG
>Ga0114999_10007054_pt1 | contig 12811 bp, 12 predicted proteins | sample ArcticOcean_MG_C_3_FD_89820 | JGI IMG/M metagenome (GOLD analysis project Ga0114999, IMG submission 89820) | Marine microbial communities from western Arctic Ocean - ArcticOcean_MG_CB8_126 | ecosystem: Environmental > Aquatic > Marine > Oceanic | place: Arctic Ocean: Canada Basin | collected...
ACATAAAACACCCCCACCATCCGTAAAAGATCAAAAGATAATACCTGCTAAAAAACCTTTGGCATCCCCTCCGGTTATCGCGTTAAAAAAACCAGTTGTTGCGCCCCCGCCTGCCCCGACGCCCAAACCAAAACCAAAAGCCCCAGACCCGCGCCAGACGCAGAAACACAACGACAAAGGTCGCGCCTTTGAACAAGAGGGCCTGTTCGAAAAAAAAATTGAGGAAGACACTCAGGCGATCATCCTTAAGCCCGAGTTAATCGAAGCCTATCTGGGCCGCGCCTGGTCTCATCTTTCCAACGGCAATCAAACCAAAGACATCCGTGATTACAGCCAGGCAATCAAGTTAAAGCCGGCCTATGGCGATGCCTATTTCGGCCGTGGTTGGGCGCACGAGAAATCCGGTGATGCAGACCAATCGATCCGCGATTACAGCGAAGCAATCAGACTCGGGAATAATCGGGGGAATAAACGGGGGAATAATAATTTTCAAGCCTATTTCAGTCGTGGCATCCTACAATCTTATCGCGACTCAACCGGCATGGCCGCCGATGATTTTTCCGCCGTGCTGCAACAAGGCAGCAAGCAACTTCGGCCCTACGCTCTGATCTGGATGTACCTCAGCCAAGCCCGTTCGGGCATAGATGGACGCGAGGCACTTCGGACCTACGGCGCAACCATGGACCTGACCACTTGGTCTGGCGTTCTGGTCAGTTATTACTTGGGCGATGTCACGTCGGACCGGGTCTTATCTGCAACTCAAAGCTCCAATCCAAAAAACCAACGAGAAAACAAATGCGTCGCCAAGTTTTTCTTAGGCCAGGACCGTCTCGTGCGCGGTGACAAAGCAGGGGCCGCCGATTATTTTAGAAAAACCATCGCCACCAGCGTTACATCGTACCGGCAATACACAGCCGCCGAAGAGTAACTTCTCCGCTTGGTACTGCTCAAAAAAAATCAGGGCTTTTCCAACAGATGCCTGTTGGCTTTGCGAAACACGTCTTCGAAGCCCTCCAACTGAACGACTTCAAGCCCCTGTTCCCGCAGCACGTCATGCCCAACGCCCGTCACAAATATAGGCGGTTCTTTTTCGGCATAGATGACACGCGATAATTTAGCGTCGATGATCCGTTGGGTGCAGGGGAGATTTCCTGAAAGTCGATTGCCGCAGGGTTCTAAGGATGAATACATCCATCCCCCAGCCGGATTGATCCCATCGCGAGCGGCTTTTTCCAGGGCCACCTGCTCAGCGTGCCAACCATAGCCGAATTCGCGGGTGTAGCCCGTGGCAATTTCTTGACCTTCGCCATCGGTTAAAACAGCACCGACAGAGAACGATCCCTTGGAAGCCGGGCATTCGAGCCCCAGTTTCGCCGCAAGGGCCAAGTGCTTTTGATCCAGCGCATTAATCTCCGGGGCCGACAAGGTCACTGCTCAGCATCCAACAAAAAATCAAACACCGTGGTTTCACCCAACCGACGGACGTTTTTCACGTTCATCGGATGTTTTGAGTCAAACGGCAGGTTACCCCCTGCGCCAAATCGAGGCGCCGATTCAGCCTGAACAAAAAATGGTGCCACGGCCAATCGCAAACTTTGGCCAACGCCTTCGACAAAATAAAGGTTCAGCATTTGGGCACCGCCTTCGACCAACAACTTTCCGATCCCACGTTGTTCCAAGTCGCCCGCCATATCAGCCGCAAGGATCGGCACTTCGCCTAACCCTGCCACCTCCGCAAAGTCTCCTAATTTGGCCTGCAAACCTTCAACCATATCATCTGGACAGTAGACCAGTTTTTCTCCCGCGCCATCTTGAAAGAACCGCGCACCCGGATCCAAGTTCCCCGATTGCGTAACCGTTACTTTCAGCGGATCAGCGGGCTTGCCCTCTGCCAGCCGTAAATCCCGAAGCATATCGGATTTTGTTATCAGCGATGGATTGTCGGTCCGCACAGTCCCTGAGCCAACCAGGATCGCATCGCATTCCGCCCGAAGCGCGTGGACATCGGCGAGATCTTCTTCACTGGACAGCACCAGACGTTCGTCCGAGTCATCATCGATAAATCCATCGAGCGAAACCGCAACCGAGAGAATGATATCCATCTGCTCCTCCTGTTTTAGAACCAGTTGTTTAGTTTAGAGACTCGCGCAGGTCATCAACAACTTTTTCGACAACGCTTGCCCAGTCGCCGGAAGCATTTTGGCGAAACAGGCGCATTGTCGGATACCAAGGACTGTCGTCCCGGTCCAAAAGACAGCGCCAATCGGCACATGCGGGATCAGCACCCAGCACGGCTTGCCAAGTGCGCCTGCTACGTGAGCCACGGCAGTATCCACCGAAACCACCAAATCCAAGCATTCAATTGCCGCCACCGTTTCTGCAAAAATCCGTCAGGTAAGGACCCAACTCGGCCACGCCTTTACCAAGAACGCCCGCGACATCATCCTCGCCGCCGACTTGAAGGCTGTAGATAGAAACACCCTTTATTTTCGCTAACGGTTGGAACAGGTCGATGTCGACAGAACGATTATGATCATTCTTGTGTTCGGGGTTGCCAGCCCAGACCAACCCGACCGGACCCGAAAATTTTTCTTTCGCCCCAATTGCTCCGACCAGGTTTCGATTAATTCTTTATCGACACTTATATAAGGGACGGTCTTGGGAATGGTCTCTAGAGATGTCTCGAACAACCCCGGCAGGTCCATTAATGACGCATGGCAATCATAGCTGCCCGCTTCTTCCAGGGTCGCGCAAACTTTGGCGGTGCCAGCACGCTTGATAACAAACGTAACATCGAACCGGACGACCATAAAACCACCCGCCCCCCGCGTTCCGCGATAAGGGCGATATACCTCGCGAATTGAACCGCATCGCCTTTTCCCTGTTCTGGATAGAGCAAGATCGTTTTTCCATTTAGGTCGCTGCCATCCCAAACTTGTTTGTCCTTCACAGGACGGCTCATGGAAAGTGCATCGTTTTGCCAGCGCCACTGATAATCTGCCCAGCCTTCCGGCAGTTGCCCCGTCATCAGCCTGGATAATCCTCGGTTATAATGCGCCTTCGCCGACCCTGGTGCCGCCGTTACGGCTCGGTCATAAACATCCAGCGCTTCATCGATCCGCCGCAAATTCTTCAACACATTACCCTTGTTGGCCAAAACATCCGCGTTATTGGGATTGCGTTTCAGCGCCAAATCATAGCTTGCCAGGGCATCGTCCAAGCGGCCTAGTTCTTCGAAAACATTTCCCTGATTGTTAAGCGCCGCCGCGTGCCCTGGATCATCTCTCAGCACCAGCTCAAAACACGCCAAGGCCTCTTCATATTTGTTCTGGGTAATCAGCAGCACCCCCATTTTGACATGTGCATCGCTGTAATCCGGTTTCAACTCGATGGCCTGTTTATATCCGGCCATGGCCGCCTCAGGCTCGGCGCGGTCTTCTTTAATAATCGCCCTATTATAATGTGCCTCTGCGTAATCTGGCTTCTGGGAAATTGCTGTCGCGTAGGACACCTCCGCATCCTCCAGACGGCCCACGTTCCTGAGCGCGTTGCCTAAATTGTTATGGGCGAAGGGATAGACAGGCCGCACCCGCACCGCCTTAGCGATGTAATCAACAGCGTCCTCTGACCTTCCAGATTGTAGGGCAATGATACCAAGATGATGCAACGAGACAGAATGGTTAGGTTGAATGCGCAGCACACGCCGGTAATAGGTCTTAGCCTCTTCCGACTGCCCCGCCTGATGCAACCGCATTGCCTCAGCAAAATCGGGCTCAGCCTCTGAATGAGTATCGGTTGAGGCAACTTGAGTCCTGGAATTCTTTTTAATTTTTGCTTTTTCCGTCCGGCGCAATTTACGGTTCAAAGTCTGATCCCTTCATGTCGAATAACTCTGTTATGGACATTCCTTTAATACGCGCGATAATTCAACCTATGGATACGGGACTAAATGTAGATTTTAAAGGGCCGAACACATGGTCTGCAGGCACGCTCGGTGACAGCGAATGGCTGTTCGCGCCAACGCCTGCCTGCCTCAACGAGATTTTAGACCTTGGCACCTATCTGGATCAAAACCCACTTGCGGTGGAAGCCCTGCTGCCGGACGAGTTTGATCTTCCAGAGTGCAGGAAGCTCATTGCGGATGCAAAATCAGCCCTGACCGAAGGGGCTCGGTTCGCGGTTATTGATCGCTTACCGCTGGATGATCTCAGTGAATACGCCACCATTCGGGTCTATTGGCTTCTGATGTCCATGGTCGCCCGGCCTGTGGCACAAAAGCAAAACGGCACGTTATTGTTCTCCGTTCAAGATGAAGGCCAGAAGTTTAAGCCCGGCAGCGGCATACGGCCTGCCGTCACCAATATAGAACAACACTTTCACAACGATAATTGCTTCAATGATGCCCCGCCGGAATATGTCTCCCTATTATGTATTCATCCAGCATCTGAGGGCGGACTCAGCCGGGTGATTAGCCTGACCAGCGTTCACAATCGGATTAAAGAAAAATATCCAGAATTATTAGAACGCCTCTACCAGCCGTTTTATTTCGACCGTCAGCGCGAGCATCTTCCGGACGATTCACCCTATCTTGCCCAACCGATCTTTCGATACGATGGTCAACTTCGCGCTCGCGTATCGCCAGCACTTGTTCGGGGCGGGTATGTGGTCAAAGGACACGAAATTGACGCCCAGGGAGACGCCGCACTCAATGCCCTCCTTGATGTCCTTGCCGATGAAACTCTTTGGCATGAATTGAGGCTGGAGCGCGGTCAAATTGAAATCGCCAATAATCAACAAACGGGCCATTCCCGGACTAGTTTTGTAGACGCCCCGACGGGAAACAAACGCCTCCTAGAACGTTTATGGCTTAGGGATTCGGGCAAAAGAACTTATTTCGGTTAAATTCATAAGGAATGGAAAGTGATAAAACTCGGCTACTTCATCATGCCTGTTCACCCCCTTCACCGGGATTATACCCAAACCCTAAAAGAAGACCGTGAGGCGATCATCCTGTGTGATGAGCTTGGCTATCACGACGCCTTTGTCGGTGAGCATCTGACCGACAGGGCGGAACCGATTACCAATTCCATGCTCTTCCTGGCAACCTTAATTCATTCAACAAAGCAAATTAAGCTTGCCACCGGCACCACCAACCTCACCCATACCCACCCCACCTTGGCGGCAACCCATGCGGCGATGTTGGACCACCTGGCGGAAGGACGATTTATCTTTGGTGTTAGCCCTGGAACTCTGCGGTCTGACCTACAAGCCATCGGCCGTCACGACATCGACAAATTCAAGTATTTTGTTGATTCTATAAACGTCATTCTCGAAATTTGGAAGCGGGACCCGCCCTACGACATTGATTTAGAAGATAACATTTTTAAAGTTTCTACGAGTGAATACCTTCACGCCGATATCGGCGTCGGGGTCATGATCAAGCCGTATCAAGACCCACACCCTGAAATTGTCGGCACCGTCGTAGTGCCTTATTCCAAGGGCGTTATTGAAATGGGAAAGCGAGATTTCCACCCCTTATCGGCGAACTTTTTGATGCCCAAGTGGGTGGCCACCCATTGGCCCAATTATGCCGAAGGATGTGAGAGCATTGATAAGGCCTCCGACCCGCAAGAATGGCGCATCGCCCGGAATATATTCGTCGCCGACGACGACAAGGTGGCCCTCGACTACGCCAAAACCAATCCGAAAAGCCCGTACAAATTCTACTATGACCAATTTGTCAAAAAACTAGGGCTCGCCAATAAGTTAGGCGTTTTTAAACACGATAGAGACGAGCCTGATGAAGTCGTAACCCCTGAACGCGCGCTTGATGATTTGGTGATTTTCGGCAGCGTCAACAAGGTCGTCGATGAACTGCTCGCATTTCATGAAACCGTTGGAGACTTTGGTGAACTGGTCTACGCCGGAATGGACTGGGTCGACGAAAAACTTTCCAAACGATCCATGCAGTTGATGGCAGAAGAAGTCATGCCCCGCGTAAATGCTGCACTCAACAGCAAAAAATAGGGAGGATGGCAAATACCATTCACTGGTGATACAAATGTTTCTAAATATTCGAAAATGAAACAATTGTTGTATCAGCTTTTTTTGCGCTTTACTGTCATTTTCGTGTTCCAAAGTTGAAGCCAAATTCCGATAGGGGGTGTCGATGGGCAGGTGGGGCGCGTGACCGAATCTTCAAGATTAACCGACCGATTAAAGGAAGCCTTTCCATCGCTTAGCCCGCAACTGCGGCTGGCTGCGCGGTATGTTTTGAATGCGCCCGATGACGTGGCGTTAAATTCAATGCGCACTGTGGCAGCTCACGCAGGAATTCAACCCTCGACACTTATTCGTCTGGCGCGGGAACTTGATTACTCAGGCTACGCCGAATTTCGAAAACCTTTTCAACAACGATTAAGAACGCACGGAGATCGATACGCTGATCGTGCCCGAACTTTACAGGCACGAAGCGATGACCGGGTCGACACACTTGGACCAAATTTGCTGCAAGAAATTATGCAGAATGGAAATCTGAATTTGGAAAATACATTTTCATCAACATCTGACGCAGAACTTTCAGAGTTGGCTATATTGCTCGACAAGGCACGGCGTATCTACGTCGTCGGTATGTGGAAGTATTATCCGTCGCATACTATCTGCACTATGCCTTCCGAATGTTTTTGAACAATGTTGTTCTTGCCAACGGTGTCACGGCAACCGTGGCAGATGATTTGGCCGACCTCCAAAAAGGAGATGTCCTAATTGTAGTCGGTTTTGATTCTTACACCCGTGGCACGGTACGGGCAGCGCGTCACGCTGTTTCGGTCGGTGCTGACGTCGTTGCAATCACCGATAGTCCCTTGTCGCCCTTGGCACATGGCGCAAAAAGAACATTCGTTGTCGCCAACGACAGTCCTGCGTTTTTCCGTTCCGTGGCGGCGGCCATGGCACTGGCCGAGGCCATTGTTGCCTATTTGGTGGCAGAAGGCGGCGAACAGGCGGTTGACCGACTGAGGCGAACTGAAAACCACCTGGAATTATTTGGAACGTATTGGAACTTCGATGAAGACCCTATTATGCCAAAGGGAGTATTCTAGTGGGCCATGTATTCCACCGCCAAACTCTGACGGCCCTGCCTATTGCCGTACGGGGGGATGGCATCTGGGTTTATGATGCAGACGGCAATAAATACTTGGATGGGTCAGGTGGTGCAGCAGTCTCCGTGCTTGGACATTCTGATGCGGGTGTACGCAATGCCATGCAGAAGCAGATGGATAAGCTCGCTTTTGCTCACAGTGGGTTCTTTACAACCGAGGCCATGGAATTGTTGGCCGATAAGCTGACCGCGAAAGCACCTGGAAACCTGGATCATGTTTACTTCGTATCAGGTGGATCGGAAGCGATTGAATCTGCGCTTAAATTGGCCCGTCAATATTTTCTCGAAATTGGCCAACCCAACCGCCGACATTTCATTGGAAGGCGCCAAAGCTTCCACGGCAATACATTGGGGGCCTTGTCTGCGGGCGGGAATTATTTTCGACGCGAGCCGTATGAGCCGATGTTGATGGATGTGGATCATATTTCTCCATGTCATGCGTGGCGGGGGCAACAACCTTCTGAAACGGAAGCCAGTTATGGGAACCGCGTGGCCGACGAATTAGAGTCCGCCATCATGGCCCGTGGCCCTGAAACTGTGGCCGGGTTCTTGGCCGAGCCTGTCGTTGGAGCGACCCTTGGGGCGGTGACAGCGGTGCCGGGGTATTTCAAACGCATTCGGGAAATTTGCGACCGTCACGGCGTATTACTGATCCTGGATGAAGTCATGTGCGGCATGGGCCGGACCGGCACTATGTTTGCCTGCGAACAGGAAGATATTCTCCCCGACATGATTGCCATCGCCAAAGGTCTGGGGGCAGGATATCAGCCCATTGGAGCATTGTTGGTATCGGATGATATCTATAAAGCCGTTCAAACCGGATCGGGAGCATTCCAACATAGCCATACCTACATGGGGCACGCGGTCGCATGTGCAGCAGCAATTGCGGTTCAGGACGGTATCGAGCAACGAGATTTACTCACCGCCGTTGTCGATCGTGGAAAAGACCTGGATCAAGCACTGGTAGAACGCTTTGGTAATCATCGTTTTGTTGGACATATTCGCGGGCGTGGTTTGTTTCGCGCTATTGAACTGGTTGCTGACCGCGATACGAAAGCCCCGTTTGATCCTACATTAAAACTACACGCCGCGATAAAATCGGCCGCCATGGCGCGCGGATTAATGTGCTATCCTATGGGAGGCACAATTGACGGTGTGCATGGGGACCATGTCTTGCTGGCCCCACCGTATATTGTCGAAAAGGAAGATATAGAAGACTTGGCGGATCGTCTCGCCGATGCAGTTGATGCTGTGACAAGAAAACTGTCACCGGAACAGGCGGCGACAAATTGGCAGTAGAAAAATTTAGAACAATCAGGGGAGACTGTCGCACCCTGATTGTTCTATTAATTTCAGAAAGCGTTCGCTGAATGCGCTGAAATTATACTAAGATCGAATTAGGGCGACACTCAAACTCCCAGGGAGGGAAAAATGGAACTGACTAAAATCTATAAAAATGCAGCTTTTGCGACACTGTTTGGATTTGGCGTGATGGGCTTTTCACCGACGGTACAGGCTGAAAAATTCATCACAATTGGAACCGGCGGACAAACCGGTGTTTACTATCAAGTCGGCGGTGCGATCTGTAAATTGGTTAACAGAGGAACCAAAAAGCACGATATTAAATGTACCCACACAACCGGCGGCTCAACAAAGAATATCAACGGTATTCGCGCCGGGAACCTGAACATGGGTGTGGCCCAATCAGACTGGCAGTACCATGGATATCATGGCACGGCTCCAAAGCAATTTCCAAAAGGCGCCTTTAAAGCGTTGCGGGCTGTCTTTTCTGTGCACCCGGAACCTTTCACGGTGGTTGCCCGTGCTGACAGCGGCATCAAAACCTTTGACGATTTAAAAGGCAAACGCGTCAACATTGGCGATCCTGGCTCTGGTCAACGTGGCACAATGGAAGTTGTAATGGAAAAGATGGGATGGAAAATGTCCGACTTTTCTCTCGCTTCCGAATTAAAATCTTCGGAGCAATCTGCAGCCCTTTGCGATAACAAAATTGATGCCATGGTCTTTACCGTGGGTCATCCGAATGGGTCAATTAAAGAAGCCAGCACATCGTGTGATTCTGTGATCGTCAAGGTCGACAATCCGGTAATTCGGAAGTTGGCATCCGACAACGCATACTATGCGATGGCAACAATTCCGGGCGGCATGTACAAGGGGTCACCCAAGGACGTCACGACGTTCGGTGTTGGCGCAACGTTTGTTTCTTCGACAGCAACAAGTGCCGATACGGTTTATCAGATTGTCAAAGCGGTCTTTGACAACATCAAACGGTTCCGGAAAATGCACCCCGCATTTGCTCATCTAAAGCCCAAGAATATGATCGTCAATAATCTATCCGCACCGCTGCATGAAGGTGCGTTACGCTACTATAAAGAAAAGGGCTGGAAATAAGCCTGAATATTTTTGGGCAGTGGATCAAACCACTGCCCCTTCTTTTTATATAATTTGTTCCAAATTCCAAGACTAGATGGAGCCCCGTTATGAGCAGTGAGGAGCAAGCATCCGGACAACTCAATTCAGAAGAGCTTGATGATCTGGTCGCGTCGACCGATACGGGTGGACGTATGCCAGAGAATAAAAGTGTCGTCAAATTTCTTGCCGCCACGGCCCTCATTTGGTCGCTCTGGCAAGTTTGGATAGCTTCCCCTTTTCCGTTCATGCTGCACGTGGGCGTATTCTCGGGCAAAGAAGCTCGTCCAATCCATCTTGCCTTCTCATTATTACTAACGTTTTTAGCCTATCCGGCGTTTAAGAATTCGCCGCGCAACACGATACCCTTGGTTGATTGGGCGCTGGCCATCGTCGGTGTTATTGTGACGATGTATCTTTTTGCGTTTGATAGTGTCTTTATTGATAATTTTCTTGGATCGCGTTTATCAGACCGTCCCGGAAATCCAAATACTTTGGATATTGTTGTGGCCTGTATCGGCATTGTTGTGTTGCTGGAAGCCACCCGTCGGGCGCTTGGGCCGCCGTTAATGGTGGTGGCTGCCGTGTTCCTTGGTTACACATTTTTGGGGCCATATGCTCCCGGCATTCTGGCCTGGAAAGGGGCCAGTTTTGGTGCCGTGGCGGATCATCAATGGCTCTCGTCGGAAGGTGTCTTCGGCATTGCGTTGGGGGTATCAACGGGGCTCGTCTTTCTATTTGTCTTGTTTGGGGCTTTGCTGGATAAGGCGGGTGCCGGCAACTAATTTATCAAGGTGGCTTTTTCTCTTATGGGTCATATGCGGGGCGGGCCGGCTAAGGCGGCTGTTGTTGCTTCCGGCATGACAGGACTCATTTCCGGGTCTTCCATCGCAAACGTCGTAACAACAGGGACGTTTACAATTCCAATGATGAAGCGGGTTGGGTTCTCGGCTGAAAAAAGCGGCGCCGTCGAAGTAGCCTCATCAGTAAATGGTCAGATCATGCCACCGGTTATGGGCGCGGCGGCGTTCTTGATGGTCGAATATGTCGACATCAGCTATTTCCAAGTGGTCAAGCACGCTTTCCTTCCCGCCATTATTTCGTATATTGCGTTGGTGTATATTGTTCATTTGGAAGCGATGAAGCTGGGCATGCAGGGCCTGCCACGGGCGATAGAGCCCAAACCAACTAAAATCGCCCTGATGTCTTTTGGGGTAACGCTGGCTGCTATTCTCGCCATGGGTGGCGGGTTGTATTACCTGTCCGAAGGCTTTGATTTTTTGGCCAGCAACCTGAATCGTGTGCTGGTAATTGCGGCTTTGTTTAGTCTTGAATTTGGGGTCCTGAATACGATCCGGACCAAAGCTCAGGCCGGGACACGTGCAAAACTTCTTTCGACTGGAGCAATCGTCCTTTGCAATATTGTTATCGGTGCCTTTGGCGCGTTCTATGCCATCAACATGATCCGAGATTTTTCAGGCGGGCAGTTAACGCCGTGGATCGCGGGAGCATTTATTCTTGGCCTCTATGTTTGGTTGGTTTCTAAATGTGCGGCTTACCCTGACCTCGTAATCGACGATCCAAATTCCCCTATTATTTCGCTGCCCGAACCAAAACCAACAATCATGGCGGGCCTGCACTTCCTGCTGCCGGTTTCAGTTTTGATCTGGTGCCTCATGATTGAACGGCTATCACCAGAGTTGTCAGCTTTTTGGGCCGTCGCGTTGATGATCTTTATTCTGCTCACTCAGCGCATGTTGTTCGCACTGTTTCGCAAAGAAGCGGCTAACGGGAAAATTGCACAGGGTTTTTCAGAGCTGATCGACGGCATGATTTTTGGTGCCAGAAATATGATCGGCATCGGCATAGCGACAGCAGCGGCAGGAATTATTGTCGGAACGGTTTCGCAAACCGGTGTCGGTTTGGTGCTGGCAGAGTTGGTGGAATTCCTGGCTCAGGGGCAAATTCTGTTGATATTAATTTTTACGGCAATCCTTAGTTTGATCCTGGGTATGGGATTGCCGACAACGGCAAACTACATCGTCGTGTCGTCTCTTTTGGCACCGGTGATTGTTAGCCTGGGTCAACAGAATGGTTTGATCGTGCCCTTGATCGCCGTGCATTTATTTGTCTTTTATTTCGGTATCATGGCCGACGTAACGCCACCGGTTGGTTTGGCTTCATTTGCAGCTGCAGCAGTTTCCGGCGGTGACCCTATTCGTACGGGGGTCGTTGCCTTTGTCTACAGTTTGCGGACCGCCTTGCTGCCATTCCTGTTCATCTTCAATACGGACTTATTGTTGATCGATGTGAACTTGCTTCAAGGGGCGATTGTATTTGTCATAGCGACGGCGGCAATCCTTCTATTCACGGCGGGGACCCAGGGGTATTTTCTTGTGCGGTCGAAACTATGGGAATCGGCAATCCTGATCCTTGTCGCCTTTAGTCTATTTCGGCCTGGATTTTGGATGGATTTAATGGCACCTCCCTTTATCGAGGAAAACCCCTCTGCCATTACAGACATTGTTGGTAAGGCTGCTCCCGGTTCAGAAATTCGCTTGATCATTCAAGGGGAAAATGACGTTGGAGATCCGATAACTTTCACGGCTGTGATGACAGTCGGAAAAGAAGCGACTGGAGCGAAGCGCATAGAAGCTTATGGCCTTGATTTATTGATTAAAGATAATTCGGTCATAATTGATAATGCGACGTTCGATAGTGCAGCGAAAAAAGCTGGGATGGACTTCGAGCAGAAAATTCTAACCGTCATGGTCCAGGCTTCACAGCCTGCAAAACAATTGATATTCATCCCGGCTCTGCTGATGTTGGGCTTTATAATCGTTATGCAACGCCGCCGAAGAGTCATCCCAATATGACCCACACAGCGCTCAAAACCTAATCGTAGACCTGGCATATGTTCAAACATATCCTTCTTGCCGTCGATCTTGAACACGGTAAAACCTGGTAGACGTCTTTGCCTACAGCGATTGAATATGCCGAAGCATTCGACTCAACTATTCATGTAATGGTGGTGGTGGACCCGTACCAAAAAAGTGGAGAGTTACCCTCTCCTTTAATCAGCCATACTTGCAAACTTCCCTGGGCTGATGCTGACCAAGTATGAATGGCGACGACGTGGATTATAAAACCCGTTGATATATCTGAACAGGGTATTTTGTGCCTGTTCTCTGGTTTCATATTGTTCCCTCCATATTAATTCAG